>ENA-ORCQ01000071-ORCQ01000071.1-marine-metagenome-genome-assembly--contig:-NODE-71-length-91549-cov-4.223784_pt1 | contig 91549 bp, 67 predicted proteins | sample MGYA00237780_ERZ508510 | MGnify/ENA primary metagenome ERZ508510 (study PRJEB26181, sample SAMN06268981) | marine metagenome | isolation source: Tt an E2 anaerobic enrichment on eucalyptus from sediment...
GCAATGGCCGGACTATTGATTCGGGCATCCCCAACTTTTAGTTCAAACAAATAATCAAATCCATTGTCAATACGCGAAACATCGGTACTGGTACCTCCCATATCGAATGTGATGAGTTTTTTAAATCCACTTTGTTCGCCAATTTTTTTTGCACCAACCACACCCCCTGCCGGACCACTTAACAAACTGTCTTTGGGATAAAAATTTTTAGCAGAAACCAAACCTCCGGCGCTGGTCATAATTTGAAAAGAAAAATCTCCAACCTTTTCCTCTATTCGTTTTACATAGTTGTGAATAATTGGAGAAAGATATGCATTAACAACCGTCGTTTCAGCGCGATTCAGGATTTTTATCAATGGAGAAAGGTTAGTCGAAACCGATACAATACCGAAGCCCAGTTCATTTAAAATCTGGGCAATCTGTTTTTCATGAATCGGATTGAGGTACGAATTCATTAAAGTAATCGCAACTGATTCAATCTCTTCTTTTTTGATTTGCAATAGTTGAGCTTTGAATTTTTCTTTATCCAATGTTTTAAGAATTTTTCCCTTGGAATCAATTCTTTCATTCACTTCGATAATATGCTTGGTAATCTGTTTTGGTTTTTGAACATTGAGTGCAAAAATATCGGGGCGGGCCTGGTTGCCGATTTTTAATAAATCGGCAAAACCTTTGGTGACAATAAACAGCGTTTTTGCTCCTTTGTTTTCGAGCAGTGCATTTGTGCCTTTTGTTGACCCGAGTTTCAGGCTTAAATCCGGGAATGTTTCATTTAGTCCTGTTTGAGTAATTAAACGTGCACCCAAAACAGGGGCTTCTTCAAAAGAGGTGATTTCAAAATTTTGCCCTTCAATTTGCCATGTGTCAGAAATGGGAGAGTCAGTTTTAATAATACTTTTTTCAGGGTCATAGCTTTTGACTTTTAAGTCTGAATATTCAGTCCCCAAAATACGAAAAGAAAAACCCTGAAAAATATCCCGCTCAATTTGCCAGCTATGCGAAATTTCAAATAAATCATCAGCGAGTACCTTTGTTATTTTACCACGCAAGCTGCTGCTGCTTAAAACTTTTTGACGGTATTCTTTTCCCTGTTCGTCAATTCCGATACAATCAGTAAAAGTACCACCGGTATCTACAAAAAGTTGGTAATGTTTATGTTGGATCTTATTCTTCAATTTTCTAAACTGCTATTTTAATCTATTCTAAATTACCTCTCCCCCCCCCTATGCATTTTATTGTTAAGTATAAATTGAAATATTATATTTGGAAACATACAAACCCAATCTTATCACATATGCAAATCACGTCTTAATATAAAAAAAATAATCCCGCGGAATCGCGGGATTACAATTAATATTTGTTTAACTGGAAAAGTGAGTTGCACCTCGCTTTTCCATAAAAATTTAAAATTATGAAAAAAAGTTTAAGTCTTATTGTTTTATCTGTAATTATCTTGCTGATTCATTCTTGTGAGTCGGATAGTTTCGAAGTAGGAAATGAAATTCTATTAAAATCGAATGAAGCTTATGATACTTTAATTGAAGAGGCAGAAGAATGGTATTATGCAAATCCTGAAGAATGTAATTACTCAGTAATGGAATTTGCCAAAGAAATTAAATGGAACAAAGCCATGGTACACGATGTTGATACAGCTATAATTATTGAAGTTCCAGTAAAACTAGATAAGAAATATCTTACCAAGGTAAAAGATGAAGATAAAAAGAACGTAGATACCAGATTATTATTTATAAAGAAAGAAGGTGTTTTTTCCTCTCTTAATGAATTTATTATTTCAGAAAAAAGTAAAGAGGAGATTGAGCAAATAGAAAAAGCAAACCTAACAAACTACGGTAACGGTTTTGAGGGTACTGTTTTTTGTATGAATACATGTGGCGATGTAGTTTATGTAAAGAAATTTACAAAAAATGTTAGTCCCGGTGTTGAAATTTCATTAAAATCAGAGCAAGTATCATGTATTGTTATTTGGGAGTTTTTTGATGATGGATCTGTAGAATTTGTAATGGTACTTGGTTGTTGGATGGATGGAGATGGAGATATCGGAGATGGAAGCGCAGGTGGAGGTGGAAGCACAGGTAGTGCTATCCCGGGTATTCCGGGAACGGAAGAATGTCCATGTACCGTTTGTAATACTTGCAATAAATGCTTGAATGATTTATTAAAAAGTGCTCCAATACCAGGTGATGAGGGTAGTGATGAAGTGAGTTATGAGTGTCCTATGTGTAGTTGTCCAGCACCAGCGGAATTGTTTTTTCAAGAAGTTGATAAAATTAATTTAGAAAGTCCAACATTACTTCAAGATATTTCATATTTAATGCGAGATCTTCGATTAAACGGAGGTAATTTGATAATAACAAATACTTTTGAAGGAGTTGGAGATAATTTTTTGCATGGGTATAATATTGCTCAAAAATTTTATAACTATCAAGGTTCAATAGTAGAAATAGATGTAATATATGATGCAGAAAGTGAAGCTGCATGTATGGGAAATAGAACAGAAACCCATAATGGTAGTGTAGTTTTTCATGAGATATTTGTTAAAGGAGAAATATCTCCTTCTGGTGATAAACCAAATTTGATAAGAATGAAATTTAAAAATGAAGATATTGGATTGTATGAATCAGTTTGGAAACATGTAAAAGGTGAAGCTAACTTATGGAATTGCAATTAAACAAATTATTTATAGGAATTATTCTGTTAATATCATTTTCTTGCTCTCTAAGCCCCTCTTTTAATGGGGATTGGAGTGCAATGGATGAAATGAATAATTATTCAGAGTTAAATATTGGAAAAAAACAAATCAGGATTTATTCCGAGATTGGTGGAATGATTTCTCCTCAAATTTATTTTGTTCATGGAGATTCATTGTTTACCAATATTTTAAACTACAGGATGGATTGGATTACTAAAGATTCTTTGGTTTTAAAATCTGATAAACAAACCTTTTATTTGAAAAGGATTAATAAAGGATTTAAACTTGGTCAGTTTTCGGGAGAAAAAGACGAAAATGATTACCTGAATAGTTTTTACAGAAGAATGAATGAATTCAAAAAAGTAGAAAAGTGATACAATAAATTCTAACTCATATTTTGTTTTTGGTTTTATTATGGAGTACTATTCTAATGATTAGAAAAGTAAGTAATGGAGAATGTTCAAAAACACCCTATCCTGTTTTTACAAATTTTATTAATTACCAATATTTTATTATTGTTTTTGTTTTTGCCACTTTTATTGATGGAATAGTGAATTATAAGTTGGGATTGGTTATAGCACTTGTAATATTGGTAATGATATTGTTTTTATTGATAAAAAGGTCTTCTGAGTTTTTTAGAAAAGAACGATTTAAAGTTAGACGTGGATATATCATTTTTATTGCATTGTTTCTTTTGTTATTGAATTTGTCGATCTATATTTTTAATGTTTTTATTTGGATAGATTTACTTGATGGGAAAACAAATGCCTTGTTACCATAACAATAAATTATGTTGGAGATATGACACAATGGTATGGTGAATATAATCTTATGGAATGTCTAGCATGGAGTGGATTAAAGAGTACAACCGCATGGTCGGAGTATTACGGGAATACAACAAATAAAACTAAATATGATGAAACAATGCAGTTTATTGTGCCAGTATTATCCTCAGAAGATTGTGGTAACTAGATTATTTAGAGAAAAGAGTTTAATATTATATATGTTTTTTGTAATTGCTTTGTTTTTAAGTAATTCAAGTGTTGGACAGAAACCTCTTCATAACGATACAGTTATTTGTATTGTAAATACAAATAATCCTTTTACACAATTGATAGAGAACCCTTCTAGAAAGAATTCGGAATATCATTGGAGAGTATTTATTAAAGGTAATTATTATAAAAATACAAAGAATTCCGAATTAGCTGGTGTAAGTTTTAGGGCTGAATTTAGAAATAATCCTTGGGTTATAGGACCTTTAGTTATTTCAGTTCCTATTAAAAATATGAATAAAAGGTTTACTGTTGTACAAGATTCGTGGATATCCGAGCAGGAAGAATTTCAGAAAATTCGAAAAACAGTTGGATTTGCACCTTGGGTAAATTATAATTATGTAGTTTTTGAGCCGGATATTTTGTACAATAAAACTGGATATGTAAATGCATATAGAGTTCTTGTTGGATATAATGAAGTGCAAAACTAGATATCGATAAGTCCAAATTATAAATGGCATCTTAAGGTGCCATTTATTTTTTACTGTAATCTAAAGGTTATAAAATGCTACTAAAAGCTTTTATCACACTATTCAATCCCAACACTAAAGTCACAAAAATCACAAAAATCATCAGCACATTTAACAACAAAATATTTTTGTGTTTTACTCCGGTAATCTTTTGATTATTAATAGCGATAAATAGAAAAATGCTCACAAATGGTAGCAAAAACCCATTTAAAGCCTGAGCCAAAACAATCGCAGGAATTGGTTTAATATTAGCCATTGCAAAACCCATTCCTACCAGTAAAATAATGCCCCAACCCAATTTGTAATTTAACGAACCTGGTTTCCATCTTTCCGGGTTTTTGTTGCCAAACAAACTTTTTAAAGTAATCGCTGAAGCAAGAGGAGCGGTAACCGCAGAGGTAAATCCTGCTGCAAAAAGTCCAAATCCCAGAAGATATTTTCCCGCTGCACCAATTTTACCATTTAATGCCTTAGCAAGAGCTTCAAAAGAAAATGTTCCCGAAATTGCTGTTCCAACAATCAAAGCAGCTATTGAAAAAACTCCACCCAAAATAATTGCGACCGTTAAGCCAATTCGCATTTCTTTAACACCCTGTTTTACTCCTGCAATTCCTGAACCCAGAAAAAGATTATAAGGAACAATAGTAGTTCCGATTAATCCAAGAACTAAAACGCCAGCACTTGCTGTCGTTGGAACTTTGGGAATTATACCATAAGCGATTTCTGTGAAGGAAGGTTGTATTAAAAAGGCAGTAATTAGAAATCCCAGCCCCATGATTACAACCACAAATCCCATAATTCTTGATACAATTTTGAGAGATGGAATATTTAAAATAACTGCAGCAACAGCGCCGATAATTAAAACCATTATTGTTGGGGAAACATTAAAAATCAAACCAAAGCCGGCAACGGCACCAAGAATATTTCCCATTTCGTAAGCGGCAGCACCCAGCACAATGGCTCCCAACACCAAGAGTAAAATCCATAATTTTGATTTGCTTTTTTCGAATTGTTCGGCGATTGCCTGACCAAGGTTTTTACCTGAAACAATGGTAAGCCGGGCAGCAGCCTCTTGCAAAAGCAGACATGCAAACGTTGAAAAAATAAGCGCCCAAAGTAATTCGGTTCCAAACTCAGCTCCCGATTTGGCTGCCGTCGTTATGGTTCCGGGACCAATAAATGCTGCCGAAACCACCGACCAGAACAAAATATTTAGTATTCGTTTTTTAGTTGACATCAATTTGTTTGAAATGCCAAATTACAAGTTTCAATTTATTAAACACAGCAAGAAATACAAAAAACAATCTTCGTTCTTCGTTTTTCATTTTGAAGATTCCACTTCTCGATAATTTATTAACTTACCGGAAAATCCTTGTAAATGGCATTTGATAAAAAACAATTGGAAGTATTGCTCATTAATTATTTTAGGGAATGTTTCTTTGATTTTCCCAAAGGAAAGTTGAGTGCTTCTGAATCTCCTGATTTTATTTTGAAAATGAAAAATCTGCATGAGCTGGGAATCGAACTTACGAGATTAAATCCAGCCAATAAGTTAATGCCAAATGAGGAACAAATCACTCAAAACCAATTAAGGGAAGATATTATAAAAGAAACGCAATTGATGTTTGAACGAAGTTCAGATACCAAATTGTTTGTAAAATTTCTTTTTTCAGAAAAGAAAAAATTATCAGATGAAGTAAAAATGATAACAAGCGTCAGGATTGTGAATGCCATCAGGGAAAAAATAAAAGGTAGAAACACTGATGTTTTTTTTTACGTGTCGGTTTTAAAGAAGCATCTTCCTGAGGGTGTGGAGGAAATATTAATCGTAAATCATCCCGGGCAACAAAATAATGTTTGGGAGAGGTCAAACAATCTGGGGCTTTCCCACAATGTTGTAGACGATATAAAACAAACCATTCTAAAAAAAGAGGAAAAGCTGCTGTTGTATCAAAAACAGCGATTAAATTATTATTGGCTGTTAATTACTTCAGATCGACTTCGTGGAAACAAAAGCTATAATCTGGAAAATAAAATTTTAAATTATCAATTCAAATCTAATTTTCAGAAGGTTTTTCTTTTCGATTTAATGAAATCAAATATATATCAGTTAATTTAGCGAAAATCTAAAAAATCTAAATCATGGTAAACAGGAGAAATTTTATACGCAATACTGCATTAACTGCAGGAGCAATTACGATGTTAAAATCAAATGCAATCGCATCTTTGGTCGGTAAAAAGGGCTTAAAAAATTACTTCAAAAAGGATTTTATGATTGGTGCTGCAATTGGCGATGCGGCTTTTGTAAAAAACGATTCCGAGTTGCTTGATATTGTAGCAAAAGAGTTTAACGTAATTACTGCAGAAAATGCAATGAAATGGGCCCCTGTTCATCCAAAGGAAGACGAATGGCGTTTTGAAGGTGGTGACCGTTTGGTAGATTTTGCAAAAAAACATAAAATGGATGTTCAGGGACATGTTTTGGTGTGGCACAGTCAGGTACCCCGTAGCATTTTTGTCGATGAAAATGGAAATCAGGCCAGCAAAGAATTGCTGACCAAAAGAATGGAAAAACACATCCAGACAATGGTTGGCCGCTACAAGGGTAAAATCCATTCCTGGGATGTAATCAATGAATCTATTACTCCGGAAGACGGTTTCAGAAAAAGTAAATGGTTGGAAATCATGGGACCGGAGTTTATGGAAAAAGCATTTTATTTGGCACACGAAGTTGATCCAAAATGTCAGTTGATTTATAACGATTACGGAATGGATGATCCTAAAAGAAGGGATTTTGTAGTCGACCTTGTAAAAAAATATCAGAAAAAAGGAGTGCCCATTCATGGAATAGGAATGCAGGGTCATTTTAATCTCGATTCTCCTGATATTTCAAAAATAGAGGCCAGTATTGAAGCTTTTGCATCTACAGGTTTACCCGTAAGTATCACAGAGCTTGATGTTGATGTATTACCCTATGATTGGGGTAGGTCAGCGGAAATTTCGACAAATGTGGAATACCGCAAAACTTTAAATCCATATGTGGATGGTTTGCCAAAAGAGATAAACGATAAGCTGACAAAACGTTACGAAGAGATTTTTAAACTCTTTTTAAAACACCGCGATAAAATTGACAGGGTAACATTCTGGGCAGTAAGCGACGATTTATCGTGGAAGAACAACTTCCCGATGCGGGGAAGAACAAACTACCCAATGTTGTTCGATAGACAACGTAAACCCAAAGATGCATATTTTGCAGTTACCGGATTAAAGAGTTAATTGGAAAAATTTCATAAATTTGATTTATGGAATTGATTAGCAACAATATTGATAAGCTAAGAGAATTAAGTAAAAGGCATTTTGTAAAAGAACTTTATGTTTTTGGTTCGGTTGTAAGAGGACAATTAAAAAAAGAAAGTGATATAGATTTTCTTGTTCAATTTGAAGGAGTTCAGCTTATTGATTATTTCGACAATTATATGGATCTAAAGAAATCTCTGGAGAAACTTTTTTCCAGAAATGTCGATTTGGTTGAAATTCAAACTTTAAGAAATCCCATTTTGATAAAATCTATTGAACGAGATAAGAAACTAATTTATGGACGAAAAGATTCTAAAATGGCTGTATGATATTAAAGCAGCGATTGAAGAAATTGAAAGCTATTTTGAGCAATATCCAAAAGATTATATTAAGTATTCTTCCAACTTAATTTTAAAACGTGCAATTGAGAGGGATCTCGAAATTATTGGAGAAGCGGTAAACAGGATATTGAAAAAAGATGGAAACATTGCAATAGATAATGCCAGAAAAATAGTGGGATTAAGAAACCAAATAATTCATGCATATGATAATATCTCAGATGAAAATATTTGGGCTGTTATTTCCAAGTATATCCCAAAACTTTACGAAGAAGTTGAACAGCTGATAAACGCAAATAAGATTGAAAATTAGATAATTTTAAGAGATTAGTAATCAACATATTTAGTGATAATCGTTTTGGTAATTGAATAACTAATAACCAACAACCAGTAACAATGAACAACTTATATTTTCTTGTTCTGTCAATTTTTATCGGATCATCGACTTTTGCACAAAATCCGCAACCCAACATCATCTTCTTCATAGCGGATGATATGTATCCCGAAATGTTCAACTGTTTGCCTGAAGGAAAAGGGAAAAACCTGACTCCAAATCTCGACAGGCTGGCAACCGAAGGAGTAATTATGGAAAATCAGTATGTGGTTTCTCCGGTTTGTACGCCCAGTCGTTACAACTGTTTAACAGGCAATTATGCAAGCAGGGCAACTAACAGAGCCTTTCTTGCCAAAACAAAAAAAGAAGAAGGGCAGACCTGTATTCAATGGAATTCTTTTATTACAAAAGATGATAAAATTCTACCTCATTATTTAAGGGAACTTGGATATACAACAGGTATGGTTGGGAAAAACCATGTGATTGAAGCCAATGGCTTAAAGGGATTTCCCGATTTTAATGCAAGTGTAAGTGACCCCAAAATCAAAAAGCGGGTGGAAGAAAATTACAGGATTGCAAGACAGGCTATACTGGATAATGGTTTTGATTATGCTGAGGCCATTTATCACAATAATCCAAATTTTATTGGAGTAAAAGAGCTCGCTGTTCAAAACATGGACTGGATTGCGGAGGCTGGAGTCAACTTTATTAAGCAAAGTGCAGAAGAACCTTTTTTCCTTTATTTTGCCACTACTATTCCACACGGTCCGACAAATGCCGAACGCTCCTGGGAAGCCAATCCAAAAGTTACGGCAGCGGGATATTTGGAAGAGGCTCCAGGTGTGTTGCCACCAAGAAATACGCTTACGAAAAGATTACGCGAAGCGGGAATAACTCAAAACGGAAAAGAAAATGTTTTATGGCTCGATGATGCTGTTGGTGCTTTACTTAAAGAATTGGAAAAACAGAATATTCTGGATAACACAATCATTTTCTTTTTTAACGACCACGGTCAAAAAGCTAAAGGAACTTTATACCAGGGAGGATTATTAAATCCAAGCATTATATGGAAAAGTGGTGGATTTGAATGTGGTAACAGAAGCCGGGCGACAATTTCAAATGTAGATTTTGCACCAACTATTCTGGATTTAGCGGGTGCTCCAAATATGGATGACAAATTTGATGGTAACAGTTTTAAATCTGTTTTAGATGGGAGAAGCTATCAATCGCGAGAATCTTTGTATTGCGAACTTGGTTATGCACGGGCAGTCATTAAAGGCGATTACAAGTATTATGCAGTTCGATATCCAAACTATGCCAAAAACTGGACTCCGGAGCAAAGGGACTCAGTACTGAACAGTTATAACAAAGGACGTGAATTTAGAAGTATGAACATTGTTAATCGCGATCCCAAAAAACCATTTAGCCACCTTGAAGTTATTCCCGGAGGTGGTTCTGCAGAAAACGGATCTTACGGCAAATTGCCGGGTTATTTTGATGCCAACCAATTGTATAATCTAAAAGACGATCCAAATGAGAAGAAAAATTTGGCCGGTAACAAAAAGTTTCAAAAAATACTTGCTGAAATGAAAGCTGAACTTCAAAAATATTTGGATGAATTGCCGGGGAAGTTTGATTTGTAAAAGTCCAAACATTGGAATCAACAGGACTAAGTAAATTAGTTTTGACTAAATTGAATTTTAACGTACAAAATTACCACCCTTCGACTACGCTCAGGGGGACCTGTCAGGCTGAACTTAATCGAAGCTTTTTCTGTTAAACTTATCACGTTGCATAGGACAGGAGGCAAATAACCTCTTCAATTAGGCGAGACTTAAATACTGCTACAAAAATGCTTTCTTGGTATTTTCTTGAATATTTTTTGCAAATAAAGTATAGGTAATCGCTAAAATACAATCGAACATTATATTGATTTAAACGTAATATTTGCAGTTTAATATTGTAATATGAATGACTTATTTAATTTAAGAGGGAAAGTTGCCGTCGTTACAGGTGGCTCAGGGACTTTGGGTGGAAGTATATCAAAATACCTGGCAGCAAACGGTGTTAAGGTTGCCGTAATTGGACGTACCCAGGAAAATGTTGATTTACGTTTGAGCAAAATTGAAAGTAGTGGTGGCGAAGGAATTGGTCTGGTGGTGGATGTTTTAAATGTTGAGGATCTAAAAAAAGCCAGGCAAAAAATTATGAACAAATGGGGCAGGGTGGATATCCTGGTAAATACAGCAGGCGGAAATATGCCCGGGGCCACTTTAACGGAACAACAGACTGTTTTCGATATGAAAATCAAAGACTTTAATAAAGTCACTGATTTAAATCTCAACGGAACAGTTTATCCCAGCCTGGTTTTCGGGGAAGTGATGGGAGAGCAGAAATCCGGTTCAATAATTAATATTTCGAGTATGGCAACCATGTCGTCGATTACGCGTGTACCGGGGTATTCGGTTGCCAAATCGGGTGTTGAAATTTTTACCAAGTGGCTGGCCATGGAATTGGCAACTAAATTCAGTGAGAAAATTCGTGTAAATGCTATTGCTCCCGGTTTTTTTATCAGCACCCAAAACGAAAAGGTGCTGTTAAACGAAGATGGTTCTTTAACTGAAAGAAGCCAGAAAGTAATAGCCAAAACACCGATGGGCCGGTTTGGTAAAATCGATGAATTAAATGGAGCAGTTCACTATCTATCTTCCGAGGCTGCAACTTTTGTAACCGGAACAATTATTCCGGTAGACGGTGGCTTTAGTTCTTTTAGCGGGATATAAAATGAAAAATTCCATATAATTTCCCCTTTTAGGGGGAAATGTCAGCACTGTAAGAAAAGTGTGAGGGATGGTGACAAAAGGGGTAAGTAAGCAGTTTGCAGTCTCGGTTTGCTGTCAAAGCCTGTTTTTGTATACGGTGAGATAGGAATATAAGGAGGTAAAAAGTGGAGACAGGGTATGCCCTGTTTGTACAGAAAATGGAAATTTGATAAAAAGACTACAGTATAGACAAGGCATGCCTTGTCTCTCATTAAGCAAGAGATGAAGCTAGTAAAAAGTTGGCGATGGTTTGGTGAAAAAGATCCGGTGCAATTGTCGTGGTTAAAAGAGCAGGGAATTGAAGAAGTGGTTACCGCTTTGCATCATATTCCAAATGGTGAAATCTGGCCTGTTGAAGAAATTCAGAAAGTAAAAAACAAAATTGAAAAAGCCGGATTAAAATGGACTGTGGTGGAAAGTTTACCGGTTACAGAGGCTATAAAAACAGCTTCAGAATTAAGAGAAAGGCATATTCAGAATTATAAAATCTCTTTAAAAAATCTTGCCGCTTGTGGGATAAAAACAGTGGTTTATAATTTTATGCCGGTTATCGACTGGATTCGTACGGACTTAAATTATCAAATCCCCGGGAAAGGGGAATCGATGCTTTTTGATTATCCGACATTTACTGCATTTGATGTTTTTATTTTGAAAAGGCCCGAAGCGGAAAAAGACTATTCCGAAGAACAAATGAAAGTAGCTAAGAAAGTTTTCAATAACATGAGTGAAGAAGATGCCGAAAAGCTTGCCCACAACATTATAGTAGTTACTCAGGGATTTATAGACGGAACGGTTGACGCTTCCATTGAAGATTATAAAAATGCATTTTTGGCTCTTTTGAAAACATATGAGAATATTGATGACCATCAGTTACGCGAAAACCTTTCCTGTTTTATAAATAAAGTAATTCCGGTAGCTGAAGAAGTGGGAATCAACCTGGCAATTCACCCTGATGATCCGCCATTTCCGGTTTTAGGATTACCTCGAATTTTTAGTACAATAAAAGATTTAATATGGTTGGAAAAAACTAACCCATCAAAAAGAAATGGTATTGCTTTTTGTGTCGGTTCATTTTCAGCAAGAAAGGATAACGATTTGGAGCAAATGGCTCAAAAATTTGCACACCGAATTCATTTTGCTCATTTACGAAATACAGAAGTTTTGGATGATGGTAGTTTTTATGAGTCGGGACATATTGAAGGAAGAATAAATATGCAGGCTTTGGTGAAAATTCTTCAAACAGAAATGCAAAAAAGACATCAATTGGGGCTCAGAGATTTCCGCATTCCCATGCGACCGGATCATGGAATAAAAACCGGCGAGGATTACAAAATACAAACCAATCCGGGCTATCCGGTTTATGGGAGGTTAAAAGGATTACGAGAAATAGAAAGCCTGGAAAATTTATAATATCATGAACTCATTCAGGCGGTTCCAATTTTTGGGTCTGGTGGATTCCAATCCGCCATTTTACATCAGCGGATTGGAATCCGCTGTACCCAAATCAGGGATCAACTTCAAAAAAATTAGCATTTTCAATATCTCCAACTTTAATATAACGTCTGCTTTTTAATACTCTTTCTGAGCCATTTTTTACAAACTCAGTTAAAACCAAATAACCTCCGGTTTGTTGAGGAAGTGTAAAAAATGCAGGGATATTAGTTCTTCTATAAGCAGGTAAATCCACAGTTTTTTTATTCTGTGAAATAAGTTTACCTTTCTCATCAATTAATTTTGTTGTAACTGTTCCCGAAATATTTTCTTTTAAATCGTTTATTCCAACCAAATTGAAAATCAGCTGTTCTCCTGGTTCATAATATCCATTTGGAAAATATCTTTGGTCGGCTATATCGATAAAAATATTGGCAGGAGCAAAAGAGTGTTCAAACCATTTTAACGAAATCCCGGGTTCCAGATCTTTTATGTTATTGATATACCAATCGCCGGTGTATCCATAATTGTTGGTTAGATGACAAAAGGCTAAAACACCTGCCATAGTTCTTTCTCCACGAATCCACTCTGTTTCGCATGATAACCAGTAGGCTTGTAATTCTCTGCGTTCTTCAGGTGCAGCTTCTTCACCTAAAAAGCTGTCATACATATTTTTGGTAAGTTTTGCCGGTTGACCATTTCTCCACAACCAGTTCCAACCATATTCGTTTACCAATTGTGTTGCTGATGCTTCAAGGTTTTTGATATGATTAGCATCCCAATCATCCATTTTACCTAATCGATATGGATTTTGTTTTAGGTACGAAATCGGATCTTCCTGTTTGATTAAATGCCAGCCAGCCCTGTATAAATGTGGTTCGTCCATTGGGTCCACTCCAGCCAAATCGTTTTCCTGCATATATCCGGCATCCCAAATGCGGGTTGGATCCAGTTTTTCCAACTCAGGGATTAAAGTATTTCCAATGTAATTATTCCAGTTTTCGTTTATGGCATCCCAGATTACAATACTCGGATGGTTTCCGTCACTCCAAACCCAATCTGTAAATTCAGTTCTGATTTGCTCATCCCAACCGTGATTTTGCCAGTACAACCATTCATTCTGAAAAACCATTCCATATTCATCAGCTAAATCATACCAGAAATCAGGTACCAAACCCACACAAATTCGCATGGCATTCCAGTCGATCGCTTTAGGATCGTCAATTAACATTTTCTTTACCCAATTCTTATCCCATGGCAGCGCTGCACAATCCGGATCTTCAAAAAACCTGTGAAGTGTAATATTGCTTCCCCGCAGGTAATATTTTTCGTTGTTTAAATAGAAAAACTTTCCACGACGTTCAAAATCACGCATCCCAAAACTTTCGGTTACCCTATCCGAAAGATTTTCTCCATCGTACAAACTGATTTCGGCTGAGTATAAAAATGGTTCTTCAGGCGACCAAAGTTTATATTCTTTTAAAGGAATTTCAACCAACAATTGGGTTTCGTTGTCCCTTGTGGTTTCTCCAATAGCCGTTTTTTTGGTAATCAGTTTTCCTGATTCTTTTTCCGAAATTTTAACCTGAAATTTTATCAAATCCAACATTGGATCGCCATACATCACCTGCTGTGGATAAAAGTTACGAACCAAAAGTTTTACTGTAACATTTTTATTTTTTACGGAAGGCAAAACAAGATTCTTATAGATTTTTTGTTTACCTGAAAAAGAAAGAAATACATCATCCCAGATTCCCGGAATATAATTTACTTTTTCTTTATCAGTGCTACCTGCAGCTTGCGGAGGCAGCCAAATCCTTTCTCCTATACGAATCATGATTTCATTTTCTTCACCATAATTTAGTGCATCAGAAACTTTAAAATCAATTGGAGTGTAACAAGAAATCGATTGACCCACATCCTTACCATTGATATAAACCTGTGTTACATATTTACTTTTCAAAATGGAAAGCATGGCTTCCATCCCTTCTAATTCCGCCGGGATATTTATTGTTTTTTTGTACCAGCTGTATTTGGGTTCATACTGCAGATTTCGGTAATCGTAGGCTTCATTTGCAAGTACCTGGTCAGGACGTTTAAATAGTTTATCGTAAGCTTCAATTTTTGGTTCAGCCAAATGAATCAATCCCGGGACAGGGCATTTTCTTGTAAACTTTTTTGGAGGAAAGGCATTTGTTGTTTGGTCAAAATCCCATTGCCCGTTTAGGTTGATAATTTTTCCTTCGTTTTGTGCAAAAAGACCAGAGAAAACAAAGAAGCTTAGGAAGATGGTTATTAGTTTTTTCATGTTCATTAGATTAACCGCGAAGGGCGCCAGGTTTACGCAAAGGACGCGGAAATTATAATTTATTGGCAACTCTTTTTAATCCATTTTTAATCAAAGCAACATTAAAGTTTATTATCAAACCAAGTTTACAATTTGAAAGTTTTACATAAGTTAGAATTTGTGCTAAATGGACATCGTTTAATGCTTCAACAGATTTAATTTCTACAACCACTTTTCGTTCTACCAATAAATCTAACCTGTAACCTATTTCAAGTTTTACTTCTTCATAGATTAGAGGCAGAGGTTTTTGTTTTTCTACAGATAGTCCTTGTTTCTTTAGTTCGTAAAAGAGACATTCTTCATATAAACTTTCTAACAAACCTGGTCCTAAGTTCCGATGAATTTTTAAAGCACAATCAACTATAATTTTTGATATTTCATTTTCTGAAAAATGGTTCATTCTTAATGAAACTTAGTTTGAATCTGAAAGCTTTCGCAAATTCAACCGAGTTCTTTGTGTCCTTTGCGAAAACTTAAAATCCTTAGCGGTTCAATGTATTAATTTACCACCGCAGCAATTCCTGCACCAATCAAACTTGAGTTCGGTACTTCTACGATTTCATAAAATCGGCGGTTTTCGCCTGAGAAGAATCCTTGCAGGAAGCCTTCGAACATCACCTGGAAGTTGTGAAGCTTGTAGAAAGTAGTTCCTTCAATGGTCATTAAAACAGGTTTGTCTGGAGATTTTCCTTTTCCGGTTTTTAGAATTACAGCACCTAAATTCCCAGCAACCAGTTTCGCAGCACGTTGAATAAGACCATTAATAATTTCTGCAGCAGCTTCTTTATCCTCCTCACATGCAAGCGCAGCATTTAAATCGTTGGTGGAAAGATCGATTCCACAAACAAATTTGTTTACCTCTTCCGAAGTCAGCTCTCCAATCTTTTTTAGGTTAACCCGGGTTTCATCACAAAATACACCTTCCGAAGCAGCAATTCGAAGGATTGTTGTACAAAGTCCTCCAAAATATCCTCCCGATATCATTTTTTCAAATGTATAACGGCCCGGTAATTTTGTGGATTTGTCAAATAAAACATCGATATCGGTCCGTGGTGCTTTGTTAAAATTGCCCGATTCAATATTTATGATCTGACTGCTGTTTTTATCCAAATCGGCTGTTTTGGTGATATTGCTGTTTTGCTCAATGTAGCAGGCATTGGTTCCGGTTCCTAAAATAAATCCGATATAAGTATCATATTTTTTTCCGGCAGTAGCAGCTTGACCAGCCAACAGTGTAGATACAGTATCATTCATCAAAACAATTTGTTTGTTGGGCGTACCCATTGCCTGAAGCAGGTTTTTCCCAACCATTTCTCCAATTACTTCCGGAGCTTTAACTTCTTTACTCCACTCTAAAAGCTTACCATCTTTATTTGGAAATATTTCAACTGCGTAAGAAAAACAGAATCCAATCTTTTCCGAAACATCTTTGTATTCAGTCAAATAAGCTGCCAGTGTGGCAAAAAACTCTTTGTTAGAAAGCTCTTCATCGATAGCCGGCATTTTTCGTTGTTGTAAATTTTCAGTAACCAGGTTCATCTTTTCATCAAACCACATTTTTACAGCTCTGAAATTTGTGCCGCCGGCATCTATGGCTACAACCGGTTGGTTGGGAGCGATTTTACCTTCCGCACTGATATAAGTCGGAATCATCATCAACGATCCTTTTTGGCCTTGCAAACCATTAGTCATTTCCGAAATAAAATCATCGGTTAAAGATTTTAAATCCAAATCAGCGGAAGTTAATTTGTGTGCTTTTAAAAAATCTTTTGCAGTAGTCATAATTATTTGTTTTTATTCGTTAGTTATTAAAATTTTATTTTGAATACCAATATCCCCCTTCTTTTACCATCTGTTTTATTTTTGACGCATAATTATAAAACACCTTTAAGTTTAAAAACCCATGCGAAATTGCCGGGATTAGATAATGGCGTTAAATCAGGAATTGAAATAGTAATTTTTTTACCGGATTTTTTTGCTTTTACTTTTGTTTCAACTCCCAGCATGCTTATGTTACCCGATTTGCGAATGCCATTAACAACAATTGGTTCTGTTGGAAATACAGTACAATGAACATACAAATCTTTACCTTTGGCTGTGAAGAAAACATTTTCAGATTGATTCTGTTTAGAACCTTCCCATTTTCTTGTCCCATAAATAGCTTCACCATTAATATCCAACCAGGCACCCATATCCAACAATCTTTGTTCCTGGATTACAGGAATTCTTCCATCAGCAGTTGGGCCCACATCAAGTAAAAGGTTTCCACCTCCAGCAACTTTTTCAATTAGAAGGTCAACCAAGGCATCAGAACTCATATAATTGCTTACATCTTCAATTTGATTATATCCAAAAGAAGTTCCAATTCCACGACATTCTTCCCATGCTTTTTTCATTTCGCCGCCTTCACCTTCGTGCACCAAATCGTATTCAGTTGTATAATATCCCCCATGTTTTCCACGGGTCTCTTCACCCCATCGATCATTTACAACAATGTTTTCTTTAACAGGAGATTCATTGTACAGCCAGGCTAAAAACTCAGTACTTCTCCATAATTCACTTGGATAATCCCATTCGCCGTCTGTCCATAAAATATCAGGTTCGTACTTTGTTACCAGATCCTTCATCTGAGGCAGCATATGAATATCGACATATTTTTCCGGATTGCTGTGATAGAGCGGATTATACCATTCATAGAGAGAATAATAATATCCCATATGCAGACCAGCATCTTTTACAGCTTTTCCCAGATCGCCGCATAAATCACGATGAGGTCCAATATCCACACTATTCCAGTTCCAGCTTTGCTGACTTGGCCAGAGTGTAAATCCTTCATGGTGTTTTGAAGTCAAAACCACATATTTTGCTCCTGCACGTTTAAAAAGATCAGCCCATTTTTCCGGTTCAAAATGTTGCGCTTTAAATTCTCCTGCAAAATCCTGATACTTGAATTTTTCGCCATACATATTATTGTGATAATCGCGAAACAGAGCCCCAGCTTCACTTTCTTCATTGATTCTCCACCAGTACCATTCCGCATATTTTGCATACACGCCAATATCAGCATTTGCCGGTGCCCATGCCGGAACAGCATAAACTCCCCAATGAATAAAAATTCCAAACTTTACATCTTCAAACCAGGCTGGGATTGGCCGACTGTCAATTGATTCCCAATTTGCTTGATACTTTTGTGCCTTAACTGAGGTGCTTAAAATGAATACAAAGATGATTAGAAATACTTTTTTCATGATTAATTTAGGTTTAGGTTATTTTAGTCTCAGTATTCAGTCACAGTCGCAGTCACAATTGTATTACATCAAACTGAGACTGCGACTACCCACTGATAACTTTCTTATTTTCCGTTAAATTCCTGAATGGCTTCTAACATGGCAACCACGTTTTCAACCGGAACATTTGCCTGAATGTTATGGACGGTATTAAAAACAAATCCGCCATCTTTTGAGAATACATCACAAGTTCTTAGTACCTGCTCACGAACTTCGCCTGGTTTACCAAATGGCAACATTTTTTGCGTATCAATGCCACCGCCCCAAAAAACCAGGTCGCGGCCATATTTCTGTTTTAGTTTTACGGGATCCATTCCTGTTGCATTAATCTGAACCGGATTGATTATATCGAATCCCGCACGAATAAAACTATCCATAAATCCTTCAACTGCTCCACAAGAATGTTTGAATGTTTTCCATTGGGTATTTTCGTGAATCCAGTCGTTTATCCTTTTGTAGTAAGGCAACCACATTTCTTCAAACTGTTCAGGCGAACAGAAAGTAGAATCCTGTGTGCCAAAATCGGTACCACAAACAAACATAGCGTTGACTTTATTACCAACCACTGCAAAAATCCTGGTCAAATTTTCAATGGCAATTTCTACCTGGCGTTCGAAAATCGATTTTACATAGTCGGGACGCATTACCGTACTCATGTACCATTCAGCCACATCGCGAATCCCTTTGGGAGCTTTTAGATTCATCGCCGGAACTAAAGCAATATCACCCAAGGCTGTTCCTCCAAAACCTGCGATAACAGCTTTCCCTGAATAATAAGCTTTATCCACTTCTACACGCCAGTGTTCCAGTTCTGCATCACTGATTAATCCAAACTCTTCAAGGTTGTCATCAACATTTAACTCTTCTTCCACAACCGGTTCCTGGCGAATAATTGCATCGAAAAAATAGCCGGATTTTGGCATCTTCGCAGATGGTGAAACTGATGTGTCCCCTTCAGGGTACATTAGCAAATCTCCTGCATCGTCTACCGTTGTGTTAAAGTTTAAAGGAACCATTACACGTTGTCCCCAGGGGGTTTTCCATTCTTTAAACGGAGCATGGTTATGAAAACCAAACATGTTATTTTTTCCCCATGCACCAATCACATCAATCCCGATTGAATCTATTAATTCCCAACCTACTTCACCAAGCATTTGAAAGGGTTCGATAACACGAATCGGTTTTCTTTGCAGACCAAAATGACGGCGAAGTTTTGATATGGTTTGTACATGAATTCCAGTCACTGCCGTGGCACCAAAATCCAATACTATTCTGTCGGGTTGTTGATGATTAACTGTCTTTAAAAATTGTTCTCTTGAGCTCATATATATTCGACTTGTTCTATTATTTATTGAAGGCCTTAAAATACGATAATTAACTAATTTGTAATAACATGCTCACAATTTTGTAGCTTTTATAATCAAATAATTATTGTTTTGGCCAAACTTTTAAACTTATCTCTCCGCTATTTAAATTTGCTACTGGTCCTGCCACAGGATTTTGAACATTTATCTTTTTTCCAAAATAGTCTGATTCAATGGTAAATGGTGTTTCATCCGGATTTTCAAAAGGCACATCAGGTACTACAACTTTTCCCAGAAGTTCACTTGTGATGATATTATTATTCATATCGATAATTTTTTCATCTACATTCATTATCAGGTAAACACCATAATCTTTTTCAACGATTCTGATATTTGGATTAGTTTCCAGTTCGAGCTTATCTTTTTCATCGAAAAACGGGATAGCATTATTCAAATAAACATTACCATTTACAAACATTGGAAAATGTGTCTTTTCATAAATTCCCAATCCCGATTTACTTCTGTGTCCTTTTTCAATGCCTCCCACAAAGATGTTATTGTAGTAGCGGTTGTCTCCACCTAAGGTTTGGGCAAGCCCCATCATTTTTGTAGTATGAGGTTTGTGGTACGGGGTTTCCCTGGTTTGCGGCCAGAGTTCTATATTGCCGGCAATCAGATTATGTACATAAGCTCCGCCTTCCGACCAGTCGCGTATAGACATAGGCGAAAGTAAAATATTGTTTTCAATAAAAAACGGACCATGATTAACTTCTACAAAAAGGTCATCTGTTGTATTATCGTATAAAAGATTTCCACTTACTCTTGTTCCCTGTGCCATCCAGTCGAGCCACAAACCGCGGCCACAATTATGAAGACGGTTGTTTTTTATAATCATATCCATTGCAGCATGTATTTTTATGCCACCCATTTCCGCACCTGTAAACTGGCGTTTAAACCAGATATTAAAGATATCATTGTTTTCAATGGTACTAAAAACACCTCCCATACTTCCGCATATTCCTGTTTGTTCGCAATTGTAAATTTTGTTATTCCTGATAATATGAGAGCCAATATTCTTTTTACTCCATCCTCTTTTTTCAGCACGATGAATGGTTTCAACATAACCCTCGGCAGAATCTTCAGAAGTATTATCATATTCATCACCATGTTTTCCCAAGGTAATTCCCGAGCACCTCGAGTCGCTTATGATGTTATTTTCGATAATCCATCCTTTACTCCAGTTGGTGCCGATTAGTCCAATTTGCTCCGAGGTTGGAGGTGCCCATTGTGTAGCTGCATGGCGCAAGATAAATCCCCGAATTGTAATATAATTGATATTGTTTTTTTCGGGATAAAAGCATGTTTTACGCACGTTGATTTCCACAGTTTCCCGGTTTGGATCAGCCTCCTGAAAGTTGGCGTAAATGCTTACGTTTTCATCATCACTTTCGCAATACCATGTGTAGGTTGAACCTTCCGGATCAAAGTTGCCTTCAACTGCAACCGGATTAAGAACCTTTTCAAGGTTTTCTACTTCCCATAAGGATTTACCGTTTAGGTAAACATCACCAGTGTGGTGAATTCTGCCTTTATCGTTAAACCAGTCTCCGTGAATAATATCTTTATACGGATTGTAATCGCCAAAAAAGGAATTAGGGATAGTTAGTTTCCAAACCGTTCCGGTATGTTTGTTCCATCCTTTAAATCTTTCGGATCCTTTGATTTCCACTTTTTCACTTTCGGCGGCACGATAAGTAATTCGTTCTGAATCTGAATTTCCTCCTCTAGGCGGGTTGATCCTTTCTCTGTAAATACCTTTGTGAACGGTAATAATATCGCCAGGTTGTGCTTTATCAGCAGCGGCCTGAATGGTTAATAAAGGTGCAATATCGCTGCCGGAGTTTTTATCATTCCCATTTTTGGCTACATGGTATTCTTTAGCCGACAACGAGAATGTAAATAATATAGCAAAGCAAAAAGTCAGAATTTGTTTCATATTAGTTAAGTTTTATTGGTCAAGTTGAAAAATTCAAGAGTGTTATTCAGTTCTTATTTTTTACAAGTATTTTTTCCAGTTTTTCAAGCGAAACACCTTTGGTTTCGGGAAGATATTTAAAAATTACAATAAAACCAATGAAACAAATAACGGAGTAAATCCAAAATGTAATTGCCGAACTAAACAATTCCACAAGAATTGGAAAAGTTAAGGTTAAAATGTAACAGGCTACCCATAATGAGAATGTTGCAACCGACATTGCAGCCCCGCGAATTGTGTTGGGAAATATCTCGGATAAAACCACCCATACTGTTGGTCCCAAACCAAACGCAAAAAAGGCCGGAGTAAGAATAATAAAAGTTAGAAGCATCCAATCATCTGTACGTCCAATTTGGAATAGATAACCGATAATTATATAACAAAATACCATCCCCGCGGCGCCAATAAGCATAAGTTTCTTTCTTCCCATTTTATCAATTACACGCATGGCAAGAATTGTAAAAACAATGTTCATCACACCCACCAATGTTGTTTGAAAAAGAGCGGCATCAACACCCAGATTAGCTTTTGCAAATATATCGGGTGCGTAAAAGAAGATTACATTTATTCCCGACCACTGTTGAAAAACTGCCAAAAAAATTCCAAAAAACAAAATGAGCTTATATTTCTTTTTGAAAACATCTTTTAAAGTTCCACGTTTTTCATCTCCGGTTAGCGATTCTTTTATTTCACCTAATTCAAAGTTGGCAAATTCTGTTCCTCCAACACGGTTTAATACTGAATGGGCCCTTTCACTCTGATTTTTTGCAACTAACCAACGCGGACTTTCGGGAACAATAAACAAGGCAAAAAAGAAAAAGATTGAAGGAACAGCTTCGGCCGCAAACATCCAACGCCAGGCGTTCTCACCAAGAGCAAGTAAGAAATAGTTAGAAAAGTAAGCCATTGAAATACCGAGTACAATGGTTAGCTGGTTTAACGAAACCATTCGTCCACGATATTCAGCAGGTGAAACTTCGGCAATATACATAGGAGCAAGAACTGATGCACCGCCAACAGCCAGGCCACCCAAAATACGATAAAAAACAAAAGCGCTAATTGAATTGGCCCACCCACTTCCTAAGGCAGAGATTCCAAACAAAATACTTACTACCATCAACACTTTTTTACGGCCAAAAAAATCTCCTAGTCTTCCGGCGTAACTGGCCCCAAAAATACACCCTATTAAAGCACTGCTGACTACCCAGCCTTTCATTGTTTCACTCAATCCAAAATAGTCCTGAAGGAAGGGTATGGTTCCTGAAATTACTGATATATCGAATCCAAAAAGTAATCCTCCCAAAGCAGTAACCAGGGAAATCGTAAGCAGGTATTTAAAGTTTACCTTCATGGTTTATAGATTTAGGTTTTACAACTTCCGAAAATACAAAATTGAAACCTTTGTTTTAATTTCAACTTTAATACAGAATAATTCAAAATAATTTCCCTGCTGTTTTGGCGTATTTCGGTTTTGGAGAAGCCAGCAAAACTTTAGGTATATATTTACGGGATACAAGTTCTAGTGACTAAATTGGATACATATAAAACAGCCTGTAAATTGTTAGATATGTTTTCAACCGAAAAAAACCAAATCTTTAACAAATTCGTAAAGTAATAAACTGCTCTCAAACTATTTTACTCTTTATAAATGAAATTATATGAAAGAATAAAAATATATGGAAAACACCAATAACAAATCAATCATACGTCGATTCGTTGAAGAAATAGAGAATACAGGAGATGTTTCAAATATCCGGGAATTTATATCAGAGGATTATGTTGAAGTATATGAAAGTAAACGATATAATATTGGAATAAAGGGAGCCATAGATCATGTACTCGGCATTAGAAAGGTTTTTCCAGATTTAAAATTAATTATTGAAAATCAGATATCTGAAGGCGATTGGGTTGTAACTGTTTATTCTGTTACCGGAACTTTTAGTGATGATTGGTTTGGAATGAAACCAACCGGGAAAACAATAACTTTTACCGGAGTAAATATTGACCTTGTTAAAGATGATAAAATTATTGAACACGGTGGTGCTGCCAATCTGTTTGAACCCCTTTTAAAAGCCGGTGTTATAAAAAAGAATTGAGTAATGTCGTATGTAAAGTTTTTTTAAATAGCGGAAACAGTGCTTACTACATCCACTTATCATTTGAATTCTCGGTATGATAAAGAAGATAATTGTACATTTTAAGTGCAAGTTTATCATCGATAAAAGGAATAGTAATTGAGCCGGCTGCATTCATCAATTTCAAGCTGGCCAGTTTTCTTCGTTTTTGAAATATGGTTTGACGAAACTCAACTGCCTGAATTTTATACAATTCCATCTGTCTCCAGGTTTGGCTAATCGCACCATTCGACACCCTGATTTGATAATTGTTTATATTAAAATATTGTTTGGAAAGAATGAGATAGCAATAACCCGCAGCAATGGCAATCCAAACAAATGCACCCAACCAAAACAGATAAAATTTGAAAAGGAAAGGAGCTGCCAATATAAACGGTAGCCAGGCTGAAAACATCCATAACCGCCAGAAGTAGTATTTATTTGAATAAAATTTGTGAACGCCGGAAAGTTTATCTTCACCAAACAAGTCTGATTTTAAAAGCTCCAGGTGATTATTTAAACAACCAGGTGCATCAACCAATTGTTGTTTTTTTTGGTTTTGCTGACCACTTACTGCTTGTTTAAAAACCAACTTGTAAATTCCAAAAATCTGCTTTATCGGACCGGTTTCCCAATTTAATTGCTGAACCTTTTTCATTGGGATAACCACATTTCTTTTGTTGAGCAATCCCGATTCAATCCGATAGGTTTTATCCTTCTTGAATAAAGTAAAATCGTAATATTTTATCACGGAACTTACCAGCGAATATATCACAGAAACAAACAAAAAGAAGATGACCATAAAAGTAATAAGTGCCACACTTGAGTTTGACATAAAATCAAAAAACTCGTTGGAATATTGTTCTGCTTTTTCTGAAAACAGATCCTGAACTTGCTGAAAAATCTGCATTCCAAATGCAATAATGATAAGTCCGGTTTTAATGTGGTTCTGACTAATCCCAATTTTTAATAAATCGATGGGTAAAAGTTTTAAAACCGGTTTTTCCTGTGCGACTTCAATTTTTTGTACTTCTTCGTTTTCTGAAAAAGATATCTGACTTTTTTCTTTTTGAATATACTTTTGTAATTCGTTTGCCAACGATTTTTCAAGGGCATGAATTTTTAATTCTTTCCCCACAGTACCTGCCGTGTCTATTTCAAGAGAGACAACATCCAGAACTTGTTGAATAATGTTCTGTTTTGTATTTACACTTTGAATACGCTCCAAAGGAATGGCAAGTACTTTCTTTTTCAGATATCCTTTTTTTAAAATGAACTCGCCTTCAGATACATAAAAATAGAAATTGAGATAATATAAAATAGAATGTACAATCAATAAAACAAGAATTAACACCACAATGGAACCTACAAGAAATTGGTTGCTTAAAAGGTTTTTTTGAAGTACAAATACTGCAATTAATGCCCAAAACATTCTTACCGCCTGTCGAATGGATTGAAGAAAAATAATTACCAATCCTTTTACAGATTGTCTTGTCGGTTTTGTCAAATCAAAACTACTCATGTTCACTTATTTTTTCTGATAAAAAAGCTTTTAGATTATGAGCAGTTTCAATTGCAATACCCGGAATAGTAAGGTCGCTGGAAGTCCCACCGGCAGTGTAAATTTTAAGCGATGACAGATTATAGATCTTTTCCAAAACTCCCTGGTTTACCTCTACATGTTGAATACGATTAAAAGGAACCGAAGTTTGTTTGTAAACAATTAATCCTCTTTTAAACGATATGTCTTTTTCTCTTACCATATATCCTTTTTTTGCAAAACCAAGAATTGTTATTACAACTAAATAAATCAGCAAAATAGCGATTACACAAATCATTATCAGCTTGACAAAGAAGGGTGCCTCTTCCCCGGCAAAAAAAATGAAAGCGAGAATTCCTGTAGTCACAAATAGTGCAAAAATTGCCAGCCTTATAAGAATAATTTTAAGATAATTTTTACTTAAAGAGTTAAATTCTTCCTGATGAATTTCCGGTAGATTTTCAGGTAGAACTACTGAATTTGAAAAGTTTTCCATTTGTTTATTTAACTTGTTTTTCCAAATATATTAATTACATTTTAACGGGATTATTACTATTCATACGTAATTCCCTTGTCTTTATTCTTCAGTGCGTAACTGGTAACTGTTGTAATACTGTTTGGTGGCAAAAGCACTTGCTTTGGATTTGACGAACCAAACACATGTTCTGCATTCAATTCAAAACCAGGTTTGTTAACAATTTCTTTAGAAGTTTGGTAAACATTTAATTCTTTGCCCGGGAAGTTGCTAATATTAAGACTTACAATTTTTTCTTCGTCGCTTTTGTTCAAAATAAAAACACTTAATTGTTTTGAAGGACTCATTACTGCCAAGGACATGATAACGCTATCCGGTTGATTAACTTTGCATTCTATTATTGAAGATTCTTTCGACAAAAATCTCGAAATGATGCCAAAACCATAATAAGCTTCATTTTCAGGTTCGATTACTTTTAAATAGGTTTTTGTATCCCTGTCGAAAGTTTTAATGAGCTGCCATTGACCATCCAAATCACCACGGTTGGTGAAACTCCAGCGATTAACACCGTCGGCACCTGCACGAAAAATTCTAATCACATCATTTGCATTTGATACAGCTGCTTCAAAAGATTTTTGATTTGGATCATCTGTTCCCCAACCCAAACTCATATTTCCATATTCCGTCAGAAAAAATGGTTTGTTTTGTGAATGAGCCCAGTCGGCCCATTTCTTTAGGTTGGCTTCTCCTTTTTTGTCTACTCCATCATACGAATGAATATCAATGGCGCCAAAATATTTTACCATATCAAGTTTTTCTACTTCAAAGGGCGGCATACTTGTCCAATCAGGCCCTGAAATTGGTATCTTTATCTCTCTTGCATCAAACTCTTCTTTTAATCTTTTCCATGCATCATTTATCGATCCTTCCGAATCGCCATATTCCCACCAATATCCCCAAGGTCCGCCCGGGGGTTCGTTGGTCATACAAAAATATTTTATACAGGTATATCCTTTGGTTTTTGTCAGGTGTTCAATTAAGGTGGCGATTCCGTTTGCATAATCGTCAAGATTTTTTGGAGCACTGATTAAAGGATGCACCCCGGGGTAAGCGTTCCATTCATTAAAATTTGACATTTGTTGCAGAAATACATCAGCACCGTTTTTTTCGCAATAATCAAGAATGTGATACAATGAGCGCATTTCTTCACTTTCCCAGGCGAAATTATTTTTTTCCGGTTCATACGAGCGGTGAGTAATTTCAACCCGGATAAAGTTGAGGCCAAGCCATGCTGCATGATTCTTAATTTGATTCCAGGCTAGTGTATCACTACTGGGAGGATTTCCTCCATAAGCACTTCCCAAAGGAGCAATCTCTCTGACTTTGTATTTGTATTTATCGTTATTCAGTGGTAATACGTCAGTAATGGCATGCCATGATGCACCCATTCCTCCTTTCATGGTATGTAGAATTTTTGATGTGTCAACATCAATTTTTATGTCTGGTTGATTGGGGTCTTTACAATGTGTAAGCATAATAAGAATGGTTAAAACAATAAATAATCGATTCATAATTGCTGCTGGTTATGTTTTTTAGTGGATAAATCACTTTGTTCAAAACAATAAATGCGGTTTAATTTGTAGAAAAGTCCAATCCCCTTCTTGCTTTTTTTCTTACTTCTTCAAACTGCTGACGTAAATCATTCAAAACAGAACTATAATCCGGATTGTCTGAAAGGTTAAGCTGTTCTTCCGGATCTTTTTTGTGATTATATAATTCTTCATTTTTTAACGCTGCATTCTCACCCCAGCGGTTGTATCTCCAGTTTTCTGTTCTTAAAGAAGCTGCTTTCCCGCCATTGGTAACGGTGTATGCTACAGACTGAATATTTTTAGTTTCCTTTCCTTTTATATATTCAACCAGGCTTTTCCCTTGTAAAATTTTTGGTTGTTTTTCAGAATAACCGCACAGTTCAATAAGTGTAGGGTAGAGGTCTAATAACTCAGCAATGGATGAACACGACTTACCGTTGGTTTTTTCCAACCCGGGAACTGAAATAATCATCGGTACACGAATACTTCCTTCCCACAAACTTTGTTTTGCCCAGCAATCGTGCTCTCCCAGATTATATCCATGGTCTGATATAAAAATAACTATGGTTTCATTTCTTAGATTTAGCCTGTCCAGTGCATTCAGTAATCGTCCAACCTGCTGGTCCATAAACCGAACACTTGCCATGTAAGCACTAACAGATTGTTTTTGCTGAATTTCATTCATACCCCAGATATTATTATTCCGGGTTCTTAGAGCATTCAAGGGGACATTCTCTCCAATCTCGTACGAAGGCAATACAACTTCATTATCAGGATAAGGTTCAAAACAGTTTTTGGGTGCAACAAAAGGCACATGAGGCCGAACAAAACCAACAGCCAGGAAAAAAGGAGCATCTTTTTTTATCCTTTGTTTATTGGTACCGTATTTTGGAACTTCACCGGCCCTGTTTTCAAGAATTGCAATTGCCTGACTTGCAGCCATGTAGTCGGCCTGTGTATCTTCATGCTCATCATCCAGAATTATTCTTGCAAAGCTTGACCCAAAGTGTTTGTTTTTGGGTGATAATAATTCCAGTTTACCTGGGCTCAATGTTTCCGGAGCCATAACATTATAGGTATAGTCCCATGAATCGGGTTCATCACCACCAATTTGTCCACGTTCAATACCACCCGGTACACCCATGTGATAGATTTTTGAAACGCGAGCAGTAAAATATCCCTGCTCGCGAAAAAATCCTGCCATTGATGGATGGTTTGCTAGTGACGGTGTTTCTTTTTTGTAACTTCCGGGTTGATCATCATTACGTAAAACGCCATTGGTTTCAGGATACAAACCGCTCATAAAAGAAGCCCTCGAAGGGCCACATAATGGGAACTGGCTGTAACACCTTGTAAAACGAACTCCCTCTTTAGCCAGCCTGTCCAGCTCCGGAGTGTGTTTTTCGATTTGCATGTATGGCCCGATTCGCGTATTTAAATCGTCGGCAACAATGAGTAAAATATTTGGTTTTTCTGCCTTAACAAATTGAAATGAAAATAGAAACAAGAAAAAAAAGATTCTAAAAAATCGCATAACTTTTGTTTAATTCATTTCTAAAAATATGAAAAAAGCAAATATCCGGAATCCAAAAAGAAAAAGAAATACAGATCAATTAATCCATTCCATCCATAGAAATAATGGTTCCGTCATCGTTGTATTTTAATTCTCTAACCTTAATACTTCTTAACCATGTTTTTCCACCGGAAGGCACGCTATCGTGATAAAATAAATACCATTTTCCTTTAAACTCACATATTGAGTGATGAGTTGTCCAGCCCACAACGGGAGTTAAAATAACACCCTTGTAGGTAAATGGTCCGTAAGGATTATCACCAATGGCATAACACAAATTATGAGTGTTTCCTGTAGAATATGATAAGTAATATTTTCCGTTGTATTTGTGCATCCATGGCCCTTCAAAGTATCTGCGGTCGTGATCCCCGGCTTTCAGAGCTTCTCCGTTTTCATCCAGAATTACTGCATTTTTAGGTTCTTCAGCGAATTCAAGCATATTATCGCTCAATAAGGCAACTTTTGCACAAAGCGCAGGCTCATTGTCAGCAGGTTCCTGGCCACATTCTATGGCTTTGTTGTTACGATAGCGCTGTAACTGGCCTCCCCAGATTCCTCCCCAATACATATAATATTTGCCATCTGAATCTTCTAAAACGGCCGGATCAATACTGTGACTTCCTTTTATCGGATCACTTTCAGGTATAAACGGGCCTTCAGGTTTGTCACTTACTGCAACACCTATTCTGAAAATATCGTTTTGATCTTTTAAGGGGAAATAGAGATAATACTTTCCATCTTTGTGCGCAGCATCGGGGGCCCATAACTGACGCCCTGACCATGGGATATCTTTTACATCAAGCACGACTCCGTGGTCAGTACATTCTCCTTCAATGTCATCCATTGAAAATACATGATAATCGCGCATGTCAAAATGATCCCCGTTGTCATTTTCAGGGATTCCTGATTCGATGTCGTGAGATGGATAAATGTATAGTTTTCCGTTAAAAACATGTGCCGATGGATCGGCTGTATAAATTCCCGGTGTTAAATATTTTGGTTTCATCTCATTAAAGTTTTAAGTGTCATTTGTATTCGATGTAACTTACAATGAATTTTAAAAATGCCGATTGTAGATTATAAACACCCTAAAATTCATGCCCGTTTCATTTTATATTATTTTGATGATTTTTCTCTTCGTTCGATAAGTTCCTGTTCAATTTGTACTTCTTTTTTCTTATTTATTTCATAAAAGAATAATAGCAAAACTACCATAAAGAAAGGTATGGATGCATATACACTAACCAGCATTTTTGCACCTGTTGCAACGGTTTCTGGTTGAATAATCTCCGCTCCTGCTGCAACCATATCTTTATTAACGTACCCATAAAGACCTAATATCCATGTTACCAAAGCGCCTCCGATTGACAATCCTGATTTTAAACCAACCATCATGGCTGAAAAAATAATTGCTGTGGCTCTGCGATTGGTTTTCCATTCAGAGTAATCAGCAACATCGGCAATCATAGCCCAGAGTATTGGAATGGTAATACCATAAAAGAATCCGTGCAGAATTTGTGAAGCAAACATCATTTTTACACTTTCAGGTTTATAAAAAACAAAAAAGAGTATAAAAAGAGTAGACACAAAAAGTGCGGATGAGAAAACGTCTCTTTTGCCATATTTGTCAGCCAGCTTTTTAGAAATTCCAATTCCAACCAGCATAAAAATAATTCCTCCGGCATTAAACAGACCAAATCCTGCCGAAATTGGCTCAGAACCAAAGAAGTTAATTCCTATTGATGTAAGTGAATCTGTTATCGGACTGATAAAGCTTGTTAAAGCAGGCTCATCTACAAAATTGTTAAAATAATAAACATACGACCCTCCCTTCATGGCAAGTGTTACAAATACAAGAATTGTAGATACCAGCATAATTACCCATGGCCTGTTTTTTACAAGATCTGACAAATCTTCTTTTAATGTTGATTTTTGTTGTTCAGTCGGTATAATTCTTTCCCTGGTACTGAAGAATGTTATTAGCAGCATTATTGTTCCAAGAATGGCCAGCCAGGTCATTACTGCTTCTATACCAGCAGCTTTGTCTCCCTTCCCTGCATACTCGATAATAGGTAACATAAAAACCTGAACAAAAAACTGGGCAAACATTACAGCTACAAACCTAATCGAAGAGATACTGTTTCTTTCCGCCATATCTCCGGTTATTACTCCACTAAGTGCAGAATAAGGAAGATTATTTGCAGCATAAAACAGTAAAAGCAAAGTATAGGTAACAGCCGCGTAAATTACTTTACCTTTATAAGAAAAATCCGGCGTGGTAAAGGCAAGAAGAGCCACAACTCCAAGTGGAATAGCGGTATATAAAATCCAGGGTCTGAATTTTCCCCATCTTGATTTGGTACGATCTGCCAAAGCACCTATTATTGGATTAAATGCAAATGCGGCAATTAATCCAACTGTTAGCATTATAACCGAAGCATCATTGTTATTTAGTCCGTAAATATCAGTATAAAAGAATGCGAGGTAGGTAATAAGTGTCTGAAATACAAGGTTTGCTGCCAGGTCTCCCAAACTATATCCAATTTTCTCGAATAGAGAGACTTTTTGATTTGTTCTATTCATATGTTTGATTTTAATTTAGTTTATAATTACTGTACTGTTCTGGTTCGTACTGCTCGCAACAAAGCTAATGAAAGTTGATGATTTCACAAAGACCCAAATAAAGGAGAAGATTAAAATTTGGAAAATATTCTTCTCGGTCCGGAGAAGAAATTTAGTAAATTACACATGATTTCAATATTAGAATTAACCTAAATGAAAACTACAAACATTAACAGGAGAAATTTTATCTCAAAAACAGCTGTTGGAACTATGGGAATTGCAGGAATTTTAACATCCTGTTCAACCCAAAAAACAAAAAAAGAAGAAATCAAATTGCCGGAACTTTTGGATTTTGCTCCCGATGGGAAAGTTCTGAAAGCCGGTCTGATAGGTTGCGGAGGGAGGGGAACCGGTGCTGCTGTAAATTTTCTTGATGCCGGACCAAACCTGCAAATTACAGCCCTTGGCGATGTTTTTCAGGATAAAATTGATAATTGCCGGGCTGAATTAAAAAAACTGAAAAACGTTGAAATTGCAGATGAAAATTGTTTTGTTGGTTTCGATAGTTATCAGAAAGTTCTTGATTCGGATATCGATATAGTCTTGTTATGCACACCACCACATTTCAGGCCTCAACATGTTGAATCGGCAGTGCTATCCAGGAAGCATATCTTTATGGAAAAACCCATTGCAGTTGATCCGGTTGGTGCAAGATCAGTGTTAGCTTCTGCAAAAAAAGCTGAAGCGATTGGATTGAGTATGGTAAGTGGAACTATCAGGCGGGTTCAGAAAGATTATATGGAAACCTGGCGTCAGGTTGCAAATGGATTGATAGGTGAGATTACCGGGGCAAATATTATTCGAAACGGTGGAGCATTATGGTATAGAAACAGACAGCCAGACTGGACGGATATGGAATACATGCTACGAAACTGGGTAAACTTTTGTTGGCTTTCAGGTGATCATATTACAGAACAGTTTATCCATGAAATTGATGTAATGAACTGGCATGTTGGTCAAAATCCTGTAAGTGCCATAGGGTGGGGAGGAAGACAAAGAAGGATAACCGGTGATCAATACGATTTTTTTAGTGTAGAATATGTTTACGATAATGGAATAAGGACTCATTGTGCTGCGCGTCAAATTAATGGATGTTCAAATCGTAAGGTGGAACAGATAAATGGTACTCAGGGATTTGCAAAAGCATCAGGAACAATTTACGACTGGAAAGGCAATGAAATCTGGAAATATCCAACTCCAGAGGAAGGAGACACATCTTCACCCTGGAAAGTTACCAATCCCTTTGTACAGGAACATATTAACCTCGTGACCGCAATTCGTACCGGAAAAACAATCAGCGATGCTGAAGCTCAGGTAAATTCAACATTGATAACAATTATGGGAAGAATGGCAGCATACACAGGAAAAGAAATTACATGGGAAGAACTGATGAATTCTGATCTTTATCTTGGTCCCAAGACCTATGTTTTTGGACCGGTTCCGGAAGTAAAAGAGGAAATTCCTGTAGTGGGGATTGAAAATAAGCCAACTTAAAATTTTAATATAAACCAATATGAAATTACTATTGCAGTTGATTTTTATAATCATTGCTTCAGGTGCAGCAAATGCACAAAAACCATTATTTAAATTCGGGAGCGAAATTAAACATGAAAGCCTGATTCCCGGTGAAAAAGTAAAAGGTAAAACTATAAACTGGTTTCAGGTAAATACAGATGACGATACCTGGGGTGTAACTAAAGAAGAACTTGTATGTTCAGGACATCCTATTGGGGTGGTCAGAAGTGAAAAAATGTATAAAAATTTTATCCTGCATATCGAGTGGAAACATATGGAAGCAGGAGGTAATTCGGGAACTTTTGTTTGGAGCAGGGCTGAACCGGGTAAAAACCGGCTGCCGGATGGTGTAGAAGTACAAATGCTTGAACTGGAATGGGTAAATCTTAATATGAGAAATGGTGAAAAACCTCCTGTTGCTTATGTTCATGGAGAGTTATTTGGAGTTGGGGGAGTAAAAATTGTACCTGACAACCCTCGTGGTGAACGGAGTAAATCTGTTGAAAACCGTTGTTTGGGGAAAGGAGAGTGGAACACTTACGATGTTGTTTGTGTTGACGGGACAGTCAAACTTTCAGTGAATGGTAAATTTGTAAATGGCATCAGTCAGTCTTCACAAAAAGAAGGGTACATTTGTCTTGAATCTGAGGGTGCTGAGATTCATTTTAGAAATATCCGAATTATAGAATTACCATAACAATAATCAGCTTTGCCAGGTAATTGGCTCAGGATGTATTGTTGAAATATAACCAAATTTCTCTTTTATTGCAGTTTCAATTTTGGTGCAGATTTCATGGGCTTCTTCAAGCGGCATTTCGGGCGGAAGCTTAATATGACAACTCAATTCGGAATGATGACCATAGTTGTGAATATGAATATGGTGTAAATGAATTGGTTGCCTGCATGCATTTTGAGCGGTCTCTCTAATTGATAATAATAAATCTTCTGCCGGACTTTCACCCAACAATGAAATAATTTCTTTTGAAAGAATCTCCCAACTGGCGTAACCTATCATTAAAGCCACAATAAAACTTAAAACTGCATCAGTCCACCAAAAATAGTTTCCAATGGCCAATCCTATTAATATAATAATTGAAGAAAGTGCATCAGATCTATGATGCCAGCCATCGGCTCTCAGTATGGATGAGTCACTTTTTTTTGCCGCCCAAAAAGCATATTGGGCCATGGCCTCCTTTGTTAAGATTGAGAAAATCGTTGCTATCCATGCAACTGTTCCGTATATGGTTTTTTCCTTTGTACTAAATTTTTCGAAAGCGCCAATTACAAAATCGAAAGCAACTATAGCAAGTAAAACACCTACAATAATTGCGGCAATATGCTCTGCCCTGCCATGACCAAAAGGATGATCTTCGTCAGCAGGTTTTCTTGATACTTTGCCGGCAATTAAAACAATTACCGATGAAACCGTATCAGTTAAAGTGTGCCAGGCATCGGCAATTAATGCAAGCGAACCGGTTACTACTCCGGCCCAGTATTTCAGAATAAAAAGAAATGTATTGCCTAAAATAGAAATCCAGCCCTCACGTACAATGTATTTTTTATTGTCTGGCATTTAACAAAAATATGAAAATGAAGTCAATTAGAAACTTCTATTTTGAGTTTTGGAGCAGTTTATGAAGTTCGGGTTTGTAATTTCTCCCAACGGGTAATTTCTTTTTGTTGATTTCGACAAAGCCCGGACCCACTGATTCTATCCTGGAAACAGATATAATATATCCCCGGTGAATTTGTATAAATTTGTCGTTTGGTAAAGTCTCAAACAGCCTTCCAATCCTTTCTTTTGTTACGATTTTTCTTTCGGTTGTATAAGCAATTACATAATCGCCCAGACTTTCAAAATAAAGAATATCATCGATATTCACTTTATAATGTTTTTTATCAGCCTTCAGAAAAATAAACTCCCGGATTTTATTCCCTGAATTTTCTTTTTTATTAGCATTTTTATGCAATTGGTCCAATTCAAGAAAGTTATTAATTGCTTTGGCAAATCTTTCAAATGAAATGGGTTTAAGCAGGTAATCCACAACCTGCAACTCAAAGGCATCGATAGCATAATCGCGATATGCTGTTATAAATATAACTTTTGGTGGATGTGCCAGCGAACGGACAAATTCCACTCCTGTAATTTGTGGCATTTGAATGTCGCAAAAAAGTAAATCGATATGTTCTTTTGCCATAACAGGCATTGCTTCGAGGGCGTCATTGCATTCAGCAACAACCTCAAAATCCGCAAATGCAGCAAGATGATTTTTAATCAACCTGATTGCAATTGGTTCGTCATCGATAATAAGGCAACGGTACATTACTAATTTTCGAGTTCTAAGGTTAAATTTACCAAAAATGTTTTATCCTTTTCATCTATATCAAGGATATGTTTTTTGGGATATATTAATTCCAATCGTTTTTTTACATTGGTTAAACCAATTCCTTTTGTATAGTTCTTTGATTCAAACTTTAATGGATTTTTGGAATTTTCCACTTTAAGGATCAACAATTTTCCATTAATTTCAAGCTCGATATTTACAAAAGCATTTCCCGGAAATTTACTGACACCATGCTTAAATGCATTTTCTATAAATGGCAGAATTATTAAAGGGGCAATATTTAAATTACTAGTCTGGTCGGGAAATTTTAAATCGAGTTTCAATTTATTGGAATACCTGATTTTTTCTATTTCAATATAGTTTTTCAGATTCGCCATTTCCTCGGATAACAGTACACGCGGAGCATCACATTTATAAAGTATATAATCCAGGATTTCAGATAATCTTAAAACCAAACCCGGAGCTTCGTCAGATTTTTCTAATGTCAATCCATAAAGGTTATTCAGGGTATTAAATAAAAAGTGTGGATGAACCTGTGCTTTCAACATTTTTAATTCAGCCTCTTTAAGCTTTAATTCGGTTGCAAGTTTTGTTTTTTCCAGTTCATTTTTTTCTTCCTGTATAAAAAATGCTCTTTTAATTTGTTTGATTGAAATAGCAAAGAATACAATAAAGTTAAGTGAAATAACCTGTAATTCAGGGTGTAAAACTGCAGGTTCCAGAGAAGCCTCTGTTTCCAGTATGTAAATCAATGCAAAAAATACAATCAGAAAAGATAGCCAGGTAGCAGTTAGTAAAGTCATAAAACTGATAAAAAAGAATCTGCCATAACGTTTTTGCCATAAAAACTTTGGAACCAGAATGTAATTAAAAAAATAGGTAACAATAATGGCGATTGGTAAAAGACCGGTTGAGAAAATTATTGAAACTTGCTGAAACTGGCTGTTCCAGTTAAAAACGAGGAAATAGAAAAATCCCACAATTACCCAGAAAAGAATATGATATGAAATCCTAAGTATTCTGGATTTCTGCATTTCATGAATTATATGCTGAATTTTTTTAGTCATTACAATTGAAGGTAAAAAATAATAATGATTTGGGGATTAATAAAATTCTATCGTTAAAATGCACAAATTTGATGTTGAGTAACAAAAAGTATAAGATTTGTTGTAAAAATACCGTAAGTTGAAATTCAAATCCGTTTTGCTGTCGTTTGACGACAAAATTCTTTTTAAAACTGTTTTGTGTTTTAGTTTGCAATGGTAAACTTTAAAAACAAATTATTATGATTGATTTAGAAAAAACAGAAGCTGGATTTGGATATATGATACAGGCTTATAAAACAGGTGGACCATATATGCATTTTATTACGATTTTTGGCTTATTTGCTTTGGCGATTGCTATTTGGAAAATTGTAAGAATTGGTACTAAAAAAGATGTGGATTTCCGGTTTTTAGAATTGATTAGAATGTTTGGATCCCTGGCAGTCGCGACCGGATTTCTATCTCAAATAATTGGAATTGTTTTGGCTCTTGAGGCCATCCGTGCAGCTGCCGATATTTCTCCGGAAATTGTTTTGGGAGGTGCAATAGTCAGTTTTTATGCGCCTATTTGGGGATTTATGGTTTTTATTTTTTCAATAATTCTTTATTATTCTTTAAAGGAAATTATTAAAACAAAATCACCCGTGTAATAAACCGGATTTTGGAAAATCAGGTCAATTTCTGTTTTGAAATTGGCCTATTTTATTTTGTCAGCGATGTTTTTAAAGATTTTTTCAACAGAAGGGATTTTACTAAGTTTAGAGAACATCCCTTTTTTCCCGTAGTACAAAAAAATATTCCTTAAATACATTAGCAATCCCAGGCTATGGGCTGTAAAAAGTACCGGATCCAATCTAGGTATCGAATAAATAAAAATCATTAAAGAGCCCACAGTGCTAAAAATCCAGAATCCAAGGGGAAGTACCGATTCCTTGTGATATTCAGAAAAAAGCCACTGGTACAAAAATCTTGAATTAAATATTATCTGACCCATTGAGCCCCATATTAACAGAAACAGTGAAACATCGTCATTTTTAATTATCGATGTAAAATTGTAATTCTCTCCGGTTATCAGCCATAATACATAAATTACCGGTACTACAATGGCAAGCGTACGGGTAATAATATGCATTTTATTCCAGGCTTTTTTTAATTGAAGGTTTCTGATGTAAACACTGTATACCAGAACCTGGCCCAAAACTATGGTGAAATCATTTCTTAAGATACCATAGGTAAGCATTAGCATTGAAGCAAAAAGACTAATTTGCCAGTAAATTACCGGTGAAATAATTTCACCTTCCTGTTCAGATTTAAACCATTGAACTATGGTTCTTGCAAAAAACAGGAACTGAGCTAAAAAGCCAAATACAATAATGAGATAATCATTCATTTACTATAAAACAAGGGGGCAAAAATAGTAATCTTATGAAACTAAATTGATTTTTTATGTGCTGAATTACGTTTGTTCCAGTTTTGCTAATGCTTTGCGTGCGGCATTTTGATGAGCCTCTTTTTTTGAAGCTCCGGTTCCAAATCCTAATTTCTGATTATCGACAACTACAACAGCAGTAAATTTTGGCTGTTTGTTTTTTTCGTTAAATTCTTCTGTAGTGTCAAACTCAAGGGCTTTTTTATTTTTCTGACTCCATTCAATTAACTGACTTTTAAAGTTTGAGTCGTTTTGTTCAATCTCGTTTAAATCAACAAAGTTTGAAAGTATTTTTTTAGTAATAAAATATTTGGCTGCATGATAACCCTTGTCGAGATATATTGCACCTATAAGTGCTTCCAGTGCATCGCCATAGATATGACTGCTGTCGATTTTTTTTGTAGTGTTCGAATCGATAAAAACACTTAAGCCCATTTCGTTGGTAAGTTTGGTAAGAAATGCCCGGTTTACCAATTTAGACCTCATCTTGGTAAGAAAACCTTCATCTTCCTGCGGAAACCTGTTATACAGGAAATCGGCAATCACAGCACTTAAAACAGCATCCCCAAGAAACTCCAGGCGTTCATTATTTACAAAATTTCCCTGTGAATCAACGGCTGATGCAGATTTATGCAAAAATGCCAGATCGTAAAGTTTAAGATTATTAGGATAGGTGCCGATAACATCTTTTAAAAACAAATAAAACTCTTTTCGATTGGAAGAAAAGAGTTTTATTCGTTGTACTATTATCCTAACCACAATCTTCTAATGTTTTTTGAAAACCAGAGTTGCATTATGACCACCAAAACCAAAAGTGTTACTTAGTGCAACATTAATTTCTCTTTCTTTGGCAACGTTGAACGTTAAATCCAATCTGTTGTCAATCTCCGGATCATCTGTAAAATGGTTTATCGTTGGCGGAACAACGTTATCTCTAATGGCAAGTATACTTGCAAGTCCTTCAACTGCTCCGGCTGCGCCTAACAGGTGGCCGGTCATTGATTTTGTTGAGCTGATACTTAATTTATAGGCATGCTCACCAAAAGTTTTAATGATAGCCTTTGGTTCTGCAATATCACCTAGTGGTGTGGCAGTGCCATGTACATTAATGTAGTCAATATCTTCCGGTTTCAACCCGGCATCTTCAATGGCCCATTTCATTACAAGGTTAGCTCCTCTTCCTTCCGGATCAGGGGCAGTAATATGATGTGCGTCAGCCGACATACCTCCACCACCCATCTCTGCGTAAATGGTTGCACCTCTTTTAACTGCGCTTTCATATTCCTCGAATATAAATGCTGCTGAACCTTCACCCATAACAAAACCATCACGATCCAAATCGAAAGGTCGTGAAGCTGTTTTGGGATCATCGTTTCGCGTTGAAAGTGCACGCATTGAATTAAACCCGGCAATACCTGCCTGATTGATACCTGCTTCAGATCCTCCTGTTACCATAATATCCGCTTTCCCTAAACGAATCAGGTTAAAAGCTTCTATCATCGCGTGTGAAGCAGAAGCACAGGCGGAAACCGCAGTGAAATTTGGTCCTCGAAAACCATATTTCATTGAGATTAATCCACCTGCAATGTTTGCAATCATTTTAGGGATAAAAAACGGAGAAAAGCGTGGCATTTCATCTTTAAACTGTCTCGATTCCTCAAAAAAGGTTTCCAGACCTCCAATTCCTGCACCCCAAATAACACCTACCCTGTCATGATCAATCTGATCCAGGTTTAATCCGGAATTCTCAAGAGCCTGCTGACTACTGGCGAAAGCATATTGCGTGTACAAATCATGTTTCCTGATTTCTTTACGCTCCATATACTTTTCAGCATCGAAGTCCTTAATCTCACAAGCAAATTGAGTTTTATGATTCGTTGGATCAAACTTAGTAATAGGTCCGGCGCCACTTACACCATTAACCAAATTTTTCCAAAATTCGTCAACGGTGTTACCTAATGGGTTTACGGTTCCTACTCCAGTAATTGCTACCCGTTTCAATTCCATAAATGAAATTTCTGATTTATTTACTTAACTGCCGCTTCGATATGGGCAATTGCTTCTCCTACTGTTGAAATTTTTTCAGCTTCGTCGTCTGGAATAGCAAGATCAAATTCTTTTTCAAATTCCATGATTAACTCAACTGTATCCAATGAATCTGCACCTAAATCGTTTGTAAACGATGCTCCGGGAACAACTTCACTGTCATCAACTCCTAATTTATCTACGATAATAGCTTTTACTTTTGCTGCAACGTCAGACATAATTCTAATTTTTAATTAATACTTAAATTTGTTTCTAAATAATTCGCTGCAAAGTAATACATTTACGATGTTAATCTCAAAGAAAAAAATTAAAAAAGATATGGTGTTGAGAGGAATTCTAAGATTCAAACCGTTAGATTTGAACATTTTATTCAATTATTCTAATAGTTAATTTATTGTTAAAATGAAAGTAAAAAAAATAGCATTATTTGCTTCGGGGTCGGGAACGAATGTACAAAATATTGTGGAGTATTTCTCTGAAAACAAAGAGATTGTAGTCGATTCTGTTTGGACAAATAATCCTGATGCTTATGTGTTGGAAAGGGCAAAAAAGTACAATATAGATTCATTTGTGTTTAACAGAAACGAATTTCGCAATACAACCCAGGTTGTTGATGAATTAATAAGCAGGGGAGTTGATTTGGTGGTACTGGCTGGTTTTCTGTGGCTGATTCCTGAAAGTTTGATACATAATTTCAGAATTATAAATATTCATCCGGCTCTTTTACCTAAGTATGGAGGTAAGGGAATGTATGGCATGAATGTGCATCGTGCAGTTTTGGAAAATAAGGAATCAGAATCAGGAATAACAATTCATGAAGTAAACGAAAAATATGATGAAGGGAAAATTCTTTTTCAATCCAGGGTAAATGTCACACCTGATGATACACCTGAAACAGTTGCTCGGAAAGTTCATGAACTGGAGTATAAATATTTTCCTGGGGTTATTGAAAATGTTTTAAAAGGTGAGTTATAGAGTATTTAAAAAATCGATTGTTTCAAATCATTTTATTTTTGGCAATCTGCTTAAGTAGTGGTTAATAAAGATTACAATTTAACATATCTTGTTAAATAATGTTAAGCTCTGAAATCAACCCATTTCAATAAAATTATCTTTGCTACATGAGTCAGAAAACACTTATATCAATAATTGTACTGTTGGTTTTTGTTCTTACCGGATTGATTTTAATTCAGACCAAAATGATTAAAACGGCTTCGGATATCAGGGAAGAACAATTTAACCAGATAGTTCGAAATTTATTGTATGATGTTTCTGAACATCTGGATAAAAACGAACAAACTATTGCACGAAACAGTGCACGGTTAAACAGATTGCCAGGATCCGTTTTGTCTGAGAAATTCAATATCTTTCCTAATGACGGTAAAAACAGCGGGGCTATAAGTATCAGTTCCCAGTATTTTGACAATGGAGTAATAAGTGAATATCGTGAAGAAATAAAATTAAGTGTACCTGAATCTTCGGACTCAAAACTGGGTGGAGATGAACTAAACGAAAGCACTTTACTTGGAATTGAAAGTTTGGTGGATTTAAGAAATCTGGAGCAAAGAAGAAAAAGATGGTTAAATGACATTAATTGGTACAACTATAAAGTTCTGCTTGAGGAAAGACCAATCAGAGAAAGAATCGATTCTTTGTTTTTAAATGATATTCTGGCATTTGCTTTTAATGAAAGTGGGATTGGACTGGAGTATAAATATGCGGTAAAAAACTCAAACCTGGGAAAAGATAAAGTAATTATGGGTGACCCTGATTATGATCCCGGCAGGCAAAAAGTATACAACCAGCCGCTTTTTCAAAAAGATCTGAACGGTGCCAAGCCCAATTATCTTTATGTATATTTTCCAAAAAGAAGAGGGTATCTTTTGAAGGAAACAGGTTTTACGATTATACCAACTGTAATTTTAACAGGCTTTCTGATTGCTATTTTTGTATATACCATAATGGTAATTTTTAAACAGAAGAAACTGTCGATAATAAAGAATGACTTTATCAACAATATGACCCATGAATTGAAAACTCCAATTTCTACGATTTCTTTGGCCAGTCAGATGCTAAGCGATGGTACTATTGCAAATACACCTCAAACCATCGAACATGTCTCAAAAGTTATAAATCAGGAAAGTAAACGATTAGGCTTTCAGGTTGAGAAGGTGTTACAAATGGCTGTTTTCAATGAGGGCAGATTAAAATTTAAATTTAAAGAGTTCGATATTAATAAAATGATCGAAACGGTTTCTTCAAATTTTGAACTGCGTGTTAAAAATAAAAACGGGACACTAACAACAGAAACTCTGGCGGAAAGATCAATTATAAACGGAGACGAAGTGCATATAACTAATGTGATTTTTAATTTGCTCGATAACGCTGTAAAGTATAGTAAAAACTCTCCCCGGATAAAAATTACAACAGGAAACAAAAACGGAGAGTTAATGGTATCGGTGGCAGATAACGGAATAGGTATCTCCAAAGAACATCATGCTCAGATTTTTGACAGATTCTATCGGGTTCCCACAGGAAATGTGCATGACGTAAAAGGATTTGGATTAGGATTGAGTTATGTTAAAAAAATAGTAGATTCGCATAATGCACAAATTAAAGTCGAAAGTGCTGTAAATAAAGGAACTAAGTTTACAATATTATTCCCATTAATAAATAATTAACCATGGAACAAAAAACAAAATTGCTTCTTGCAGAAGATGACGAAAATTTAGGATTATTATTAAAAGAATATCTGGTCGCAAAAGGGTACGATGCAAATCTTTTTCCCGATGGCGAAGCCGCATATAAGGGTTTTATGCGCGATCATCATGATATCTGTATTCTGGATATTATGATGCCCAAAAAGGACGGATTTACCCTCGCAAAAGAAATCAGAATGGTAAACCAGGATATCCCGATTTTATTTCTTACTGCAAAAAATATGAAGGAGGATGTACTTGAAGGTTTTAAAATTGGTGCCGACGATTATATTACCAAACCATTTAGTATGGAGGAATTAATCATGAGAATCGAAGCCATTTTAAGACGAACTTCTCAGGAAAATCAGGCCAATGCACAACCCGTCTTTACATTGGGAAAATTCTCTTTCGATACAAGAAAACAAACGTTAACAGAAGGTGACAATGTAGTAAAACTTACCACTAAAGAATCTGACTTGTTAAAGTTATTATGTCAGAATGCCAATAAAATTCTGGAAAGAAATTACGCATTACGTTCAATCTGGATTGATGACAATTATTTTAATGCCAGAAGCATGGACGTATATATTACAAAACTCAGAAAACATTTGAAAGAAGAACCTTCGGTTGAAATTATTAATGTTCACGGGAAAGGTTATAAGTTGATAATGTAATTGATAATGAGGAGGTAAAAAACAAAAGCCGGGATTTAATAAAAATCCCGGCTTTATTTTTTATTAAATAAATCACAAAGCTAGTCCAGTTTTAAAACAGCCAGGAAAGCTTTTTGCGGTACTTCAACATTACCGATTTGTTTCATTCGCTTTTTACCCTTTTTCTGTTTCTCCAACAATTTACGTTTACGTGTGATGTCACCTCCATAACATTTTGCAGTAACATCTTTTCTGACTGCCTTTACAGTTTCACGGGCGATTATTTTTGCCCCAATAGCTGCCTGAATTGCAATGTCAAATTGTTGCCTCGGAATAAGTTCTTTCAATTTTTCACACATTCTTCTTCCGAAAGTATAAGCATTATCGAAGTGAATCAGTGTTGAAAGTGCATCCACCATTTCGCCGTTTAAAAGAATATCCAATCGAACCAACTTTGCAGGTTTATATCCGCTAATGTGGTAATCAAAGGAAGCATATCCTTTTGAGATACTTTTTAATTTGTCATAGAAATCGAAAACAATTTCGCCCAGGGGAATATTAAAAATCAACTCTGCCCGTTCGGCAGTAAGGTAACTCTGGTTTACAAGCGTCCCTCGTTTATCCAAACACAAATTCATTACCGGACCAATAAATTCCGATGCAGTAATTATGTTTGCACGAATATAAGGTTCCTCAATCTCATCAATGGTAGTCGATGCAGGCATCCCTGACGGATTATAAACGGTTTGCGTTGTGCCGTCAGTTAATTTTGCCAGGTACGAAACGTTGGGAACTGTCGTAATGACATTCATATCAAATTCGCGATCCAACCTTTCCTGGATGATTTCCATATGCAATAATCCCAAAAATCCGCAACGGAAACCAAATCCAAGTGCTGCCGATGATTCCGGTTCAAATGTAAGGGAAGCATCATTTAACTGGAGCTTATCCATTGCTGCACGCAAATCTTCATAATCTTCGGCATCAATCGGGTAAACCCCCGCAAATACCATCGGTTTTACCTCCTCAAAACCTTCAATAGCTTTTTCACAAGGCTTTTTTACATGGGTAATCGTATCACCAACTTTTACTTCTTTTGCCGTTTTAATTCCAGAAATAATATATCCAACATCACCGGGGCCCAAAACATCTTTTGGCTGAAGACCAAGTTTTAGCACACCAACTTCATCAGCGTCATACTCTTTCTTTGTGGCAACAAATTTTACAAGGTCTTTTTTCCGAAGTTGTCCGTTTACAATTTTGAAATATGCGATAATACCTCTGAAAGAATTAAATACGGAATCAAAAATAAGAGCCTGGAGTGGAGCATCGGGATCGCCAACCGGATGTGGTATCTTATGGATAATTTGTTCCAGGATTTCTTCAATACCTTCTCCTGTTTTTCCACTTGCTCTTATAATATCCTCTTTGTCGCAACCAATTAAATCTATTATCTGGTCTTCCACAACTTCCGGCATGGCATTTGGTAAATCCATTTTATTGAGAACCGGAATTATTTCAAGGTCATGTTCAATGGCAAGATATAAATTAGAAATTGTCTGAGCCTGAATGCCCTGTGTTGCATCGATAATTAACAACGCACCTTCGCAAGCTGCGATTGATCTGGATACTTCATATGAAAAATCCACGTGTCCGGGAGTATCAATCAGGTTTAGTTTATACTCCTGACCATCATGGAGATAATCCATTTGAATCGCATGACTTTTTATCGTAATACCCCGTTCCTTTTCCAGATCCATATTGTCGAGAACCTGATCATGCATATCTCTCTCCCCAACGGTTTTGGTAAATTCCAGTAATCTGTCGGCAAGGGTGCTTTTACCATGGTCAATATGGGCGATGATACAAAAGTTGCGAATGTTCTTCATTTATGTATAGTTAACGTTCTGTCTACTAATTCTGTTTTCAAAATTTTCGCAAATATAGTTTTTTTTAAAGATTTCACTTTTGAAATATACAGTATGTTAATGTGTGAATTTTTGTTAATAATTGTGCCTATGTTATTTTTTGGCACAGGGTTTGTTGAAAAGAAAATACGAAAACGATGTCAGAAACGATACAGTTTTATATACAAAAATGACACTTCGCAGCATCAGGCTGCATTTTTTCATAAGTTTGGTTTAGTTAGGTTAAGTTTGAATCCCGGGGTGTTGACCCCGGGATTTCTCTTTTACAGATACTTTGATTGATATTTTTTATTGAACAAACTGGATTTAATAAACTTACACGAAAGTTGAACTTACTGCCAAATACGAATCTGGCATCAATAGATTCCTGTTAACAGAAACTCTGCCTCTTTAATCAAAAAATATCAATTTAACTTGTACGGACAAGAATATTTTCGTATAATTGTACGTACAAGTAAAATAAGCCTTTTTTGACCTGAGCTTAATGTCGATTTTGAATCGAGAAAGACCAACAATTCAAATTTATATACATAAAACATAAACTTTAAATTAAATTATTATGAAACTAAAACTTCTACTTTTACTTATTTTGCTGTCGTGTGGCATAGTAAATGCACAAAACGATACGATTAAAACCCTGATTTTTACGCAGTATGCGGCAGGGGGAGATGTTGGTTGGCATACAGAAATAACCAATGTCGGTGATGAGCCAATTCAGATGGGAGATTTTAAATTGGTAAAACTTTCTCCTTATGTCGATTTTCAGATTTTTGACGAGAACACAGATGAATGGGGACCAAATCCTGCCTATTTCTTTTTTCCTGAAAGAATGCTTCAACCCGGAGAATCCTATGTTGTTACAGGAGCCGTAGATTTTGGCCCTGCGCAATATCAGAAAAGAGTTCCGGGTTTTCAGGATACAGAACAACAAAAAAATCCTGACTGGTATGAAGTAGCTGATTTGTTAATTCACTGGAAAGAGTATAAAAGTACACCTGAAGATATTGACAGTGTAACCACAGCCATTCCGGGATCAAAGGGATGGGGTGATATTTCCGGTATTTTGGGACACTGGAGAGGAAGAGATGGTTTTTATCTGGAACAACATTTACCAAACGGTGATTCGGTGGTTGTAGACCAGGTAAATTGTGTATTTGACAACGATGGTAAAAATCAGGATGCCGGTGGTTACGATGTTGCGGGTGTTGCATTGGCATCTGGACACAGTACAATAGTAAGAAAATTCGTAGTGAAATCGGGGAACCTTAAATTTAGAGAATCAAGAGGTGTGGGTGAAGACGATTCAGAATGGATGGTGGTTCCAAAAGAAGCAAGTCAATATCGGGATCTTGTTTGGATTCATGGAAATCATGGAGATTATAACCTGGATGAAAATACACTGGAATCAGACTTAATTGATGTTGATTTTGCGGGAAAAGTAATTACTGTTCCATGGGGTACCCGGAGAGGTGATGGAATTATGCAACATATGGTTAAAAAGCCGGGAGTGGCTTGGGAATATATCCTGAATACCAATGTTGAAGATTCTTTGGCATTTGGATGTCGAACAGGTGATCAACTTAAAATTTATGTTTGCGGAAACGATCTGGATGTTGCAACTTTTGATATAGTAGTTGCTGATCCCACTGAAGAAACTAATGTGGTAATTCCTGTGGCTAATTTAGATGTTGGTGGCTGGTGGAGAAGAGCTGTGGAAAGAGGTGCAGGAGATTATGGTTGGCCCAGAGTATCTGAGAATGCATCAGGAATGGATACCATCTCAGGCCGTTGGCAGGGTGCAGGTACAAAAATTGGTATTCCTTATGCTACAAGGGTTGACAGTTTGATACAAATGCTTGAAAAACCTGCAAATGCTTCATGGGAATTTGTATGGGTTGATGATGTTGAAAGGCCCGATTTAAAAGAAGGTGATAAATTAAAAGTAACGGCTCAGAATGGTAATGTTAAGGAATATTACATTCAGGTACAGGAAAAACAGGTGAGCTCTAATGCATATTTAAGCTCTATCACCTGGCCCGATATCCCTGATCATTATAAGGGATTGTTTGGATGGATTGGAGATACAATTCCAAATTTTGGTCCACAGGTGTACAATTACAAAGTTCAGGTCCCGCTTGATGTTGATGGAATACCCGCTTTGTTGGCTAAAACAGAAGATTTAAATGCAATTGTTGAAGTAAAAAGAGCTACCAGTTTATCAGGAACATTGGAAGATAGAACAGTTAGATTTATCGTTACTGCGGAAGATGATAGTGTAATGCAGGTATACAGCATTGAATTAATAAAAGAGAAAGATCCAAGAAAACTTCAGCCATATGTGGCCGAGCCATTTATTTCAGAATCTGTTTTTGCCGATCAGTGGGCAAATTTCTTCACTGAAATAGTAAATCCGGGTAATCAGGCACTGGATTTAAGTGATTATATGATTGTGTCCGGTTGGGTTTCCGATCCTGCAGGTGCAATAAGTCAGGCAAGCGGTGAAGGTGACTGGAATAACAGATATATGAGATATGTTCCTGGTTATAAGTGGGTTGATCAGCAGAACTGGGAAATAACTCCTTCCATGTTGGAGCAGGATTTAAATGTAAACTCAATTGTTTATCCTGGTGATGTGTTCTGTTTGGGGGCCATAGGTAATGATGGTCAAACAAAGCACCCTAACTTTGTGAATGATTATTGGTGGGTACCCGATCAACTTGATGTACAATTCAGAAATTCCGGTGGCTATACCAATCCATGGAATGAATCAACAGGAGCAAATACAGCAGCAGGTAGCTGGGGAACAAGTACCTATCTTTTTAAAATCTTAAACGATTCAATTAAACAAGGTTTAAAGCCTGCTACTGACCCTGCCGATTTTGAATTAGTTGATGTTATTGGAATGGTTGACGGTTCAGGTTGGGTTGTTGGCGGATGGTCATATTGGGTAATGACCTGTAATATTATCAGAAAACCTGAAATTTATAAAGGTGTACCTGAACTTCAAAAATCATTTGGCACAAACGACGATGATTCAGAATGGTTACATTACGACAGACCTTACTGGCAAGCTCAAAACGTTGGTTATCCTCGTGATATCTTATATGATGCTGCTGACCTAGGAAAACACTTTATGTATACTCCGACTTTTTACATGTCAACGGTAAGTTCGGTAGTTTATAAGGTAAGCGAAGGTTATTCAATGAAAGAATTTATCCGTGGTCCAAAAACAGGAACTACTGCGGCAGAATTCTTAAGCAATATTATAAAAGCCGATGATGGACAGAAATTAAAGCTTAAAGGTTCAAATGGTGAATTACCGGGAGATGCAGCGTTAAGTTTGAATGATACTTTGATTGTAATGTCAGCCGATAGTGTTAATACTACAAAATATGTCATCGAAGTATCTGAAGATGGTTTGAGTTCAAATGCCATATTGACTTCAAACAGATATAAAATTGACATAACTGCCAGCCCAAAAAGTTCTGTAGCAGAAGCAGGGACAGGAACTGTAACAGGATTCGAATATGGAACTTCATTAAGAACAATTGTAGCCAATATTAATGTGCCTGCCGGTGCAAATATGGATATTGTAGACAGCGAAGGTGCGTATGTACCTTTAACAAAATTGAATTTCGATACAAGCTATGTAAATGTAACTGTAAATAATAATACGTTCTTACATGTTACAGCTGAAGATGGAGTTACCGCTATTATTTATCAGTTAATTCCTGACGGAACGGAAAGTGATGCATTCTTAACTTCAGATGTTTATACAGTTTATCAGAAAAATACCTTGATTGATTTTGTTCCCAGAGGAACAAATGCTGCGGTATTCCTTTCAAATCTGGTTCCTTCCAGCGGTGCGAGCATTACGCTTGTTAATAAAATGGGGCAGGAAAGAATGGACGGAAACATTGTTCAGGATGATAAGGTTGTTGTTACTTCAGCAAACGGAATGAATTCCAGAGTTTATTACATTTCAATGCTTCCTACCGAATATATCAAAGAAACTTCTTACCTGGCTTACATATTATCAAATGTATATATGGTAGATCAGGTTTCATTAATGGTTAATGGAGTTTCTGGTACTGAACTTGTAGCAGATTTCTTAACAAAAATTGATGCAGTAGAAGGTGCAACCGCAATGGTAGTTGATGCCGATGGAAATCCAAAAACTTCAGGTGATATTGACCGGGACGATATGGTTAAAGTAACATCGTTAGACGGAAAAGCAGTTGTTTATTATAGTTTTGGTACTTTAACTTCAAGCAATATGTTCGATACAAATAATATCGAATTATATCCAAATCCAACAAATAATCACATTAATATTAGTGGAGTAAAAGACGGATACCAAATTCAGATTTATAACTCTGTTGGGGCAATCATTCGTGAAGTAAATGTTCAAAACAGTATTGAAACGATTACACTGTCAGACCAACCGGCAGGAATGTACATGGTTGTTGTAAAAGGTGAAGGAAAAATTGTTGGGCGATACAAAGCGCTCAAGAATTAGTTTTAGTTTAATATTTTAAAAATTTACAGAGCCCGGGTTTTCGGGCTTTGTTTTTTGAAATTAATTAGAGAAAATGAATAAGTTTTTTTTGACGATTTTTTTTGTGTGTTTTCTTTTGGGAACGGTACGTGCTTCCGATATTATTGAAATTATACCGATAACCAATAAAATTATTGCTCTTCATTTTGATGATGGTTATGCAGTATATCATAAAAAAGGACAAAAACGAAATAATGAAAGAGTAGTTGTAGAATTGTTGGATGTTAATCAGGCAGAAATGCTTTCCAGCTATTCAATTTCAAGTACAAGCGATGAAAATTATATAAAAGCGACAGAACCTGTTGATATCGGTCGAAAAACAAAAGGTTCTGAATTTACATGGATGTGCCAAAGCTGGAACAATGGCTGTGTCAATCGTGATCCTGATCATGTAAAAGAACACTGGATTTATTTGTATTTGCCAGAAGCATTAAAAAATGGTCATCGATATATTTTAAATACAACAGATGTTGCAAATAATGGTAGTGTTTGGCATATTGTGTACAACGAAAAAAGATGCAATTCGCCTGCAATTCATACTAATTTATTAGGTTACAAACCTGAGGCAGTAGAAAAATTTGCGTATCTCTATCATTGGGTGGGAGATAAAGGTAGTGTAAATCTTTCGGCTTATTCAAACAAAAGGTTTTATCTTATCGACCACTTTACTGAAGAAATGGTTTTTGAAGGAAAGGTAGATTTTCGAAAATCAAAAAACAATGTTGAAACAGGTCAGCCCAATGAAACACCCAACAATAACTTTTTGGGCGCTGATGTTTATCAATGCGATTTCTCCGCTTTTAAACAACCCGGGAAATACCGACTTGTAATCGAGAACCTGGGATGTTCCAATCCTTTCAGAATTCAGGATGATATTTACCAACAGGTTTTTTATACCTCAATTCGGGGACTTTATCATAACCGCAGTGGAATTGCTCTTGAAGAACCTTATACCGGGTTTACCCGCCCGGCACCTCATAATCCATTAACTACTCCAGGTTTTGCAGGAAAATTAAAATATACAACATCACGTTTTATCGACTGGAAAGATGGAGATCATTCATCCGCAGACAAACCTGCTATTGAAGCCGGAATTTTAGGCAGTATTAATAGCTGGGGTTGGTACCAGGATGCCGGTGACTGGGATGGATATATTTCACATTTAAAAGTGCCTTCCATTCTCATGTTTAGCTGGCAAATTGCTCCCGAAAACTATATCGACAATCAATTAAATCTTCCGGAAAGTGGAAACGGAATTCCTGATATTTTGGATGAGGCTGCTTTTCTGATTCGTTATTTTCAGCGTACCCGTCAGTTAATTATTGAAAATGGTTACGGAACGGGTGGTGTGGGTGCCCGTGTTTGTGGCGACCATTTTGGTGGAGATGGAGAAGGTATTCCATCTTACGAAGATGTAAACCGCACTTATATAATTTCGGGAGAAGATCCACATTCAACCTATAAATATGCTGCTTTGGCTGCACAGTTTGCCTATATTCTGAATACTATGGAAATTAAAGATCCGGAAGGAATAAACTGGGAAACCGAAGCGCATGAGGCTTACCATTGGGCAAAAAACAACACCATGCCGGGCGACGAAGATCCAAAACCGGCAATGAAAGACAAACTCAGCGATTTTAGAGCTTATGCGGCGGCAATGCTATATCAGTTAACCGGAGAAGAAACTTACAAAACACAAATGGAAAAAGATATGGCATGGTTAAGCGGCAGCAGTTCTCCCGGTGGGGAACAAATCTGGTCTGTTTTTACCGTGGCCGGTTTCCCTGATAGCCTGGATTCGGATCTAAAAACCAAAGCCAAACAAGCTATTATTAATGTTGCCAATAGTTATGTTTCAACTGCAAGTAAGCGTGCATGCCGCTGGGGAGGTAATTACTATTTTCCCATGTTAATTGGGCAGGCAACCACTCCTATGGTATTTGAAATTATAATGGGCTATCATCTGGTAAAAGACAGCAATCCGACACAAGCCGGATCATATTTAAAAGTTATTCAAAATACGGCTGATTACTTATTAGGTACAAATCCGTTAAATACTACCTGGATTACAGGGCTGGGAATCAAACAACCGGGAAGAGTATTTCATATGGATTCATGGTATAACGGAAAAGAAGAAATGGCCCCGGGAATTACTCCTTATGGAGCTTATCGAGACCAAAGCTGGTTTACCGGACAGGGAATCTGGGACGTAGCCTGGTCGTATAAATCCATTTATCCTTCGGATATTAACGAATGGCCCGGACATGAACGGTGGTTTGGAAATCATGGAACACCTTTAAATGCCGAATTTACGATTCATCAAAATACAGTGCTGAATGCTGCAGTTTATGGATTTTTAGCAGGTGTGGCAAATCCTGATTTTAAAGACAACCAAAAACCGGAAGTGTCAGAATTTCAGGTAAAACTTTCCAATGACTCCTTACGATTGGAGGCTCAGGTGTCCGACCCGGATGGGGAAAACACAATTCATAAAGTTGAGTTTTATAACGACTGGCATAAAATCGGAGAGGCAAAAGCAGAACCTTTCAATATTAAATACAAACCCAAACCGGGAGAAAAAATAGAGATCAAAGCCAAAGTAATCGACGAACTGGGGGCGTATTCGTATTCCGAAATAAAATATGAAGGAGATATAATTACTTCGGATCTAAGATTGAAAAAAGGCAAAGTGAGGGTATTTCCAAATCCTTTTCAAAATGAAATAGAGTTTAGTATTTCAAATTCAAAATCAGAAAAACTTCAATTAGAAATATACAGTCTGACCGGGAAATTGGTTTATTCTCAAGGGTTGAATCCAGACCCGGGATTTACCAAAAATATTACATGGTCTCCCGGTAAAAACAATATTCCCGCAGGAATGTATTTGTACAAAATATTTAATCCCGGAAACTTAAATGCAGATCAATTTACAGGAAAAATATTTTACCAACTTTAAACCTAAAGAATGAAACATATTTTTATCGTCGTTTTAATCTTATTTGCTCAAGCTTCAGTTTTTGGACAGACGTTTAAAACCATTGCACCCAACGAAGCTTATTACGGACTGCAGGAAAAAGAAATTCAGGGAGTAAGCATCAAACAAGCATATAATTATCCGATTATTCGTCATTTGTATCGGGTTAATAAAAATACGCTGGCCTTAACGATTCATGCACAAGCACCTTTAAACAAAGGAACACAGGAATACGTTCCGCATCCAACCGATAGCATTTTTGTTCCGAATGGGAAACAGGTTCCGGAGCATCTTTTTAAGGAAGCACTTATTGATGAATACCTGTCGCCTGAGCAACGTGCTGCCGGAAGTGCAGGAATACATATGTTTTTTTATCGAGAAGGCAAACCTTTTGGCTGGATTGTTGGAAGAGAAAAGAAACACTATTGGCCAATTCAGCCTATGCTTGGCGAAGCATTAAATATCGATCTGGCAGAGAATGTGAAAAGCTACAAATTGTATTCTGTGAACAACATACTCTCGCCATCAAAAGTATACCGAAAAACCAAACCGCACAAAAAAGCTTCTACTGGTTCTGGATATGGAGGAGCACTGGGCGCGTATCACGAAATTTACCTGGAGTTTGATGGCGCTTTAACCGAGGATGAGGCCTATGTTTTAAGAACCGATGTTAACCTGGTAGAAAACTCTGAATTAAAATTTACACTCGATTCAAAATCAATACGAAGCGAAGCAATCCAGGTAAACCAAAATGGTTATGAATTAGGACAAGCTTCAAAACAGGCTTTTCTTTCGTTTTGGCTGGGAAATGGTGGCAGTGTGGATTACAGCAGTTTTTCCATGTTTGAAGTTTGTGAAGCGCAAAATGGAAATCCAGTTTTTAAAGGAGAAATAAAATTGAAAACCAAGGCTAATCAGCCTGAATTAACTTCTAGAAAGCACGGTGAAGAAAATCAGTCGAAAACCAATTTTTATGTACTCGACTTTAGCGAATTGAATCAATCCGGAAAATATTACGTGCATATTATTGGTTTGGGTAAATCTTTTGATTTCGAAATAAAAAAAGGGGTTTGGGAAGATGCTTTCAAAAAACAAATGTTTGGTTTTTATGCCCAAAGAAGCGGTTGCAGTTTAGAACCCGAAGTAAGTGCTTTTGTCAGAAAAAGAAATTTTCATCCCGAAGATACCCCCATCAGAAATGTTGACAAGGACAAGTTTTATGGTCATTTGGATCCTGATATTCGCCAGCAACATTCTTTATTCGATCAAATAAAATTTAGCATCGATATCACCTCTAACAACATGCAGGCCTGGGGTGGCTGGGCCGACGCAGCCGATTACGACAGAAATATCCGTCATGTATCTGCAGCCCGGAAAATGATTGAATTGTATTTGCTAAATCCAGAGTATTTTGAAAATCAAGTTCTTACTTTACCCGAAACAGAAAACCAAATACCGGATATTATTGACGAAGCACTGTGGTGTTTGGAACTCTGGCGCAGAACGCAGGAAAAAGATGGGGAAGTAATATATGGAATTGAGTCGATTGCTCATCCCCGCCGTGGAGAACCCAGTTGGTACGATTCTTTACCGGTTGCTGTAATTCCCGGAAGTCCGTCGGATGCCTGTACTTATGCTTCGGCTGCTGCACTCGCGGCTTTGGCCTTTAATAACTACGATGCCGAATTGGCTGATAAATACCTTGAAAGTGCAAAACTTGCCTATCAGTGGGCTAAGGAAAATATTTCGAATACGAGGTATGAAAAGAAAAAAGCTTCGGATACTGATAGAATTCTGGCCAGCCTGAGTTTGTATAAAAGCACATCGGAAAAAAAGTATGAAAAGGATTTTACAAATCTGGTAAAAGGTAAAAATGGAGAGGTAAATGTGAATACCGGAGCAGCAAGCGCTTTGTTTTTCTACCAGGAGCAAAACTCATCGGGGAAGAAAACAGAGAAGCTAAAAACTGAGATTCGAAATCAAATAATTAAAAAAGCGGACAGATTGATTGCCGGGGCGAAAGAATCCAATTATTTTCTTTTGCGCGAGCCCAACAATCCCTACGATTACTGGATCATTGAAAGTCGGAATTCTTCATATCTGATATTTGCCCATCAAATTACCAACGATGATAAATACCTGAACTCTTTGGTTAAAGCAAGCCAGTTTTCAATGGGGGCAAATCCGCTGAATTTAAGTTATACAACTGGTATTGGTACCCGGTATATCGAACCATTTTTACTCGATTGTGAATATGGCGGAATTAACTGGCCTGTAGGAATTGCGGCTTATGGCCCATCCATAGTCAATCCAAAAGGTCTCCCTGAAAATAGTTGGGGCTGGGACAAAAGAAAAGCCGAAAGTTATGGAAATTTGATGATGCCCAAATCGGTAATCGATTGGCCAATGTATGAGTTGTATTTCAGGTACATGGGATATCCGGCAATTAACGAATTTACAGTTCATCAGGGAATGGCAGAGCAGTTGTTTCGCTGGGGATATTTAGCAAGTATTTTTAATGATTAACTTGGTGAAACTCTGTGTCTACTTTGTGTAGCTTCGTGTAACTATAATTACACAGAGATGCTCAAAGAATGCACAAAGGTGCTTAAAGACAGAAAAAACTAAAATTGACCTAAAATGAATAATACCAAAATTCTAACCTTTATCATCCTCTTTCTTCTTGGATTTCAGCAAATCGATGCAAGCGATAAACCAAACTTTATCTGGATCAATTGTGAAGATATCAGTCCAAACCTTGGTTGTTATGGCGATGATTATGCAACAACTCCCAACATCGATGCATTGGCTGAAAGCGGAATAGTTTTTACCGAAGCATTTTCTGCAGCACCAATTTGTACACCTTCCCGTACATCATTAATTACAGGTGTTTATGCAACATCAATAGGAACGCAGCATTTAAGAAGTATGGTAGAGCGAGATCCCCGAATTAAAACAATTGCTGAATTAATGAGTAACGCAGGATATTTTACATCCAATAGTGCCAAGACCGATTACAACTTCGACCCAACAGGTATTTGGGAATACTGGAAACAGGACGAAGCTCCATGGCGACAAAGAAAAGATGACAGACCTTTTTTCTCAATGTTTGTTTATGGAATGACACATGAAGGCAGCACCAATAAACCAGATAATTGGGAGAAAAACACTGCGGGTTGGCCCAAAGAAAAGTTTCATAAAGATCCTAATGTTTTTGTTCCACCTTACTTTCCAAACAACGATGTTTTTAAAAAAATATACAATCGTTACTACGACAATATCACGGTTTTTGATGAAACAGTTGGGGAAATTATCGAAAACCTGAAGAACGATGATTTGCTGGAGAATACTTTTGTGTTTTTCTGATCACGGTACAGGTTTGCCACGTTATAAAAGGTGGTTAAACAATACCGGAATTCATGTTCCGCTTGTGGTTCATATTCCGGAGAAATACAAAAAACTGGTTGAGGTTAAACAAGGAAGCTCCGTTGATGATTTGGTGAATTTGGTGGATTTGCCTTCAACCGTTTTGTCTATTGCTGATGTTCCAATTCCTGAGATAATTGAGGGACAGGCATTTTTGGGTCAGCAAAAAGAAGCACCACGAAAATATATTTACACTACTCGAAGCCGTGCAGACAATATGTACGAAATGTCGCGTTCCATTCGCGATAAAAGATTTATATATATCAAACACGGACTTCCACATGTTGCTTATATGCAACCCGGTTTTATTTTTGATGAAAAGAAAGAGAGTTTTGCAGAATTACACCGACTTTACAATTTAAATGAGTTACCGGCGGAAACAACGAAAATGTATAAGCCAAAGGGACGGGAAGAACTTTACGATCTTGAAAACGATCCCTTCGAACTGAATAACCTTGCTGATGACCCGAATTATAAAAAGATAAAAAATAAATTAAAAGATGAACTGGCGGATTGGCAAATTAAAACACATGATACCGGCTTATTTCATGAAGCTGAATATATGTGGGAATCCAGGGATTCGAATCCGTATAACTGGAGTCGTGAACAACCTGAAAAAAGAATTAAAAGCCTGGTTGAAATTTCCTCAAATATTGGCGATAAAGATGCAAATTTCTGGTTGTCAAAATTAAAAGACAAAGATCCTGCGGTAAGGTACTGGGCTGTGATTGGCTTACACGCATTGAATGACAACTCTTTAAAAGTGATTGAAGCATTAGACAAAGCCCTGGAAGATGAAAATCCAACCGTAGCCATTTCTGCAGCTTTAACAATGCTTGAGTACAAAACTTCGGATAAAGCACTTGATGTACTAGGAAAATATATGTTGGATGATCGACCTTATGTTTCTTTATATGCATCGCGTTGTACAGAACTGGCCGGGATAAAAGCTAAACCTTTGATTCCTGTTATGTACGAAGTGTTGGAGAAAAATAAAAAACAAGAAGGCGTACCAAGTAACCATAAAGTGTACAAAGATTTTGAATTTGCCTCTTTTACCAGCTGGTCGATAAAATATGCTTTGCACATTTGTGGGGAGGATATTGATTATTCATTTTAAGAATATATTTTATAAGTGCAATTACAAAAACTATTGGATTTCTCATTAAACTCTCCCTCACTCCCTCTCTTCGAGAAGAGAGGGAAGATTGTTACGCAGAAACAATAAGGGTGAGTTATAAAATAGAAGTATTTCGAAACCAATAATTATTATTTAACATTCAATTTTGTTATTAAGTAGAACATAATCAAATAAATAAATCAATGAAACAACTAACATTATTTTTAATATCAATTATCTTCTTGTTCTCGAATGCAACAGCACAAGAAGGATTTGACAAACTTGCGTTAACACCGCCAATGGGCTGGAACAGTTGGAATACTTTCAGGCTGGAAATTAACGAAGACCTTGTAAAAGAGGTAGCCGATGTTTTTATCGAAAAAGGTCTAAAAGATGCCGGTTACGAATTTGTAGTTATCGACGATGGCTGGCAAATCGATCGCGATGAGGAAGGAAATATTATCACAAACCCTGATAAATTTCCATCAGGAATAAAAGATTTGGCCGATTATGTACACACCAAGGGATTAAAATTTGGGATTTATTCCGATGCAGGTTACGAAACCTGTGGAGGTTTTCCCGGTAGTTTGGGCTATGAATATCAGGACGCCCGGCAATATGCTGCCTGGGGTGTGGATTATTTAAAATACGATTGGTGCAACACAGGAAATCAAAGTGCACCCGACAGTTATTTGTTAATGCGAAACGCCATAGAAAAGGCAGGTCGACCGATTGTTTTTAGCATGTGCGAGTGGGGACTTTCGAAACCATGGGAGTGGGGCGAAGGAATTGGGAATCTTTGGCGTACAACTTTAGATATTCGTCCTTGCTGGGATTGTAGTAAAATGGGACATATTAACGAAGTACGAGTGGAGAATTTTATGGGATTTACAAAAATCCTCGACTTGCAGGAAGGATTGGAAATTTATGCCGGACCGGGGCACTGGAACGATCCCGATATGCTGGAAGTTGGAAACGGGGAGTTAACTTATGATGAAAATGTTGCCCACTTTAGTTTGTGGTGTATTTTGGCAGCTCCACTAATGTTGGGAAACGATGTTCGAAATATGTCGGACGAAATACTTGAAATTGTTACCAACAAAGAATTGATTGCTGTTAACCAGGATCCTTTAGGGCGTCAGGGCAAAAAAGTTCGTGATGATGGCGATTTTGAAGTTTGGAGTAAAGAATTAAATGATGGAAGTAGGGCGGTGTGTTTGTTTAACCGTTCAGAAGAAGAAGCTGAATTTGGATTTACGTGGAGTGAAGTTGGTCTGCCTCAAAATATAGATTTTAAATTACGCGACCTTTGGTTAAAAGAAGAATTAGGAAAATTTGATGGAGAATACAAGGCTATAGTTCCATCACATGGGGTGGTTGTGGTGAAGGTTTATAATTAGTTTCTAACTCTGTGAAACTCTGAGTATTCTTTGTGCAACTCTGTGTTAAAGCTATTACACAAAGTCTCACAAAGTAGGTACAAAGAATCTCGAAGATTAAATCATTAATCATGAAAAATTACCTGTATTTAGTTTTGGTTGTTTTTTTATTTGTACAATGCTCAACGGAATCTTCAAAAAGGACAACAATTTCTTTAAAAGGATCCTGGCAAATTGCACAAAGTGTTATAGACCAAATTCCGGAAAAGTTTGAACGGGAAATTCCGGTTCCGGGTTTGGTGGATTTGGCTTTACCGGCTTTTGATAGTGTTGGGGTAAAAACGCAAATAAGAAATTATTTCTGGTACAAAACAACATTTAATACAAATGCAGAAGATTCGCAAATAGCCATCCTAAAATTTCATAAGGTAAAGTACGGATTAAAAGCCTGGATTAATGGCTTTGAGATAGGGGAGAGTATGCTCAATTTTACCCCCGCAAAATTTCAGGTAAAGGAGTTTCTTCGAGAAGGTGAAAACGAATTGATAGTCCGTGTTTTTGCCACACCCGACATGTTACCAGACTCGATAGTTTGGGGACACGATTTTGAAAAATTGAAATATATTCCCGGAATTTACGATGATGTCCAGTTGATACTTACCAATCCACCCTTTATTAAAAATGTTCAGCTTGTTCCTCAAATCGAGGAAAGTAAAATCGATGTATTGTGTTGGTTAGAAGGGACAAAACAGAAAAATCAGATTTTAAATTACAAAATTACTGAAGTTAAAGGTGGGGCTGTAGTTGCCAAAGGGAAAGTAACTAAAGAACTGGAAAAAATTGATGGAGAAGACGGGGCTCAGTTTTCGATAGAAATCCCCGGTGCAAAACTTTGGTCGCCGGAAAATCCTTTTTTATATGAATTAGAAATTCAGACTGAGGAAGATTCGTACAAATCTAATTTTGGCATGCGCAATTTTAGGTTTAATCCGGAAACAAAACGAGCTGAATTAAACAATGCGTTGTATTATTTACGGGGAACCAACATTTGTATTTTTCGTTTTTCTGAAGATGCGGTTCGAAATGATTTAATTTGGAATAAAGAATGGGTACGCGGATTGTATCGGAAAATGAAAGATTTGCATTACAACAGCTTTCGTTTTTGTATCGGATTTCCTCCCGGGTTTTGGTATGATTTGGCTGATGAAATGGGATTTGTTGTTCAGGATGAATACCCGATTTGGTATGGTGCCCGGCCCGAAATGTTTCCAACAACCTGGACGGCAACGGAGCTGGCTTTTGAATACAGCGAATGGATGAAGGAACGCTGGAATCATGCCTGTGTTTTAACCTGGGATGCACAAAACGAATCGCTTACAGATTTAACAGGGGAAGCATTAGAATTGGTTCGTCATCTCGACCGCTCCAACCGACCCTGGGACAATGGTTATTCGCCACCCATGCGGGAAAGTGATCCTATAGAAACTCACCCTTATCGATTACAGAATTTTTTGGGAAAACGACCAGGAGTGCAAGGTCCATTGTTTGATTATTTTACTGAAAAGCTAATTCCTGACAACGGACCAAGTGAATTATATCCTCCTGAAGATGGTGGAATATATCCTAATCCGATTATTATTAATGAGTATCCGTTTTATTGGCTCAACCGTGATGGATTGCCAACCGGACTTACAAAATATATTTATCAAAATATTTTTCAGGAAGAGTTAAGCAAAGAAGCATATCAATTAACTCATGCGCAGGTGGTTGCAAAACTTACGCAGTATTGGCGAGCGTATAGAACAAGCGCTGGAGTTCAGCATTTTGTGATGTTGGGATACTCACGTGGGCAAAATGAAAAAGATTATACAAGCGATAATTTTGTAGACGTTGCAAACCTAAAACTGGAACCTCAGTTTGAAAAGTATATGAAAAGTGCCATGTATCCCGTTTGTATTTTAATCGACCGGTGGGAAGAGTGGTTTTGTAAAGAAACTCAAATTGAAATTCCGGTAAAATTGATAAATGACAATCCGGAATCATGGAAAAACAGAGTAACTTTCCAATTGAAAAAGGGAGAAGATATTCTATCTCAGCTTGAAAAAGAAATTGAAATTCCGGGTTATGGATCTTTTGATTTTACAGAAACAATTGACCGACCAAAGGAATTTGGATTTTATACAGTACTGGTTTCCTTCGAAGAAAATGGAGAAACTATATTTTCAGAATATAATTTTGAGGTAAGAAAAACAGAAGTCAAACAATACGAATCACCTTCAAAATGGGTGGATAAACAGTTTATTCATGCAAAAGAAAATGGATGAAAAGTATTGTTAAAAACCATGTGTTAAATAAAGGTGCGGTTAGATGCTCAGTTTTCTTCTGTTATATAAATTATATTTGCTAAATTGTACGCTAATTCCCAGTCACATATAACTTCTTACAAATCATCTTAAATTATTCTATAATTATACTTGTACGTACAAGTATTTTTGTATATTTGTATTGTTATGCCGGTAACTCAGAAGTTATTCTGAATAATTATCGGAGAAAACTTTAGTTAAATGCTTATCAAAAATGATAAGCCATAGTGAATTAAAGAACTTGACCATAAACTTATGAGAAATCAAACAAAAAAAATAGCGTTAGGAATCCTAATGTTTTTTGTCTTAATAATGCACTTTCAATCAAATGCGACAAAACTTATTGAAGTTCTTCCAGTAGATAATCAGTGCCTCGTTCTTCATTTCCAGGATGGAGCCGTAGAATACAACTGGGACGATACAATTAGTGGTTCTTGCAATGGGTGGGATTATTATCATACTGAAAAATGGAGTTTGTGTCCCGACAAAGATCAATATATTCCTTTTGGAAATGCCTTAAATACAAATCCGGAAATCCTTTCATCAGCTTTTTCAATCGTTTCTGTGGACGACAAAAATTATGGATTATTAGGAAAAACACCGGTTAAAGTTTATCGAAAGTCTAAAGTGTGGGAAGCGGCAATTGATGAAAGGATACCGGCAATGCATCACTGGATTTACCTGGAGTTACCTCACCCTTTGGAAAAAGGAGTAAAATATGACATAAAAATTGATGGAAAAACGGAATCGGATAAAACCGAATTTGAATTGGTTTATGATGAATACAAATTAGAATCACCTTCAATTAAAATTTCAAATATAGGTTACGAAACTGATGCAGTTTTTAAATCAGCAGATGTGTATTTATGGATGGGTGACGGAGGTGGCCGTGATTTTTCAAGATTTACAGGAAAGAACTTTTATTTGGTCGATTCAAAAACCAACAAAAAAGCATTTACAGGTAAACTGGAATTCAGAACAAAAAGTAAACCGGAGCCAGAATATGATAAAAACTTTACCGAAGCCGATGTTTGGGATTGTGATTTTTCAGAATTTAAAAAGCCGGGAAAATACAAATTGGTAATTGATGGAATTGGATGCAGTCGGCCTTTTGAAATTGGAGATAATCTTTTTGATGAAGCTTTTAAAGTAGCAATGCAGGGAATGTTTTATCTGCGAATGGGTTGTGAAGAAAAACCGGTTGGTGATAATCCCCGGGCCCGCAGACCATTATTTAAACAGGGTGTGGAACCTGATGGTTTTGAAGTTTTTATTTCAAAAAAGGATATGGTAACAGGAACCAATCCCGACAACCGAAATTATTACAGTGAAGAAATCACTGGCGACGTAGCCAAAGAAACATGGGGAGGTTGGTGTGATGCTTATGACAACGATCAGCGTCCACCAAATTTTATCACAGTTTTTGATATTCTTCTTACCTACTATTTAAATCCTGATATCTATAAAGATAATCAGCTGTATGTAACCGAAATTAACAATGCTATTCCTGATATTTTGGATGAAGCACTTTATGAAATCGACTGGTGGTTGCGAATGCGAGATGCTAATGGAAGGTATTTAACCGGACTTACAAATATTACCGATCATAAAGTGAATTATGCCGGTGCTCCATGTGCATGGCAGGGCTATTGCGTGGCTGCCGGATGTGCGATGGTTGCCGACTGTTTCAGGCTGAATGGAAATCAAAAACTTCAAAAGAAATACCAGACTGAAGCTTTAACTGCTTACAAATGGGCTGAAAAGCAAACCGATCAGATGAGGGATGTAGCATCCAGTAATTTAAGAGGTAAGGATTTAAAAATGACAGCAGCAGCAGCCTTGTTTAATTTAACCGGGGAAAGTGTTTATGAGGAAGTTGTAAAAGCGGAAAGTGAAGTAACAAATGCGACATCCAAGGTTCGGAATATAGGAAAATGGGAACAACAGTTTGCTGCAGTTCCTTACATTTTATCACCGCAAAAAATCTCTTTTCCTGAACTTCAATCCAGCATGAGAAAATCAATCATTAATCAGGCTAAAATTGATTATGTGGATAAAATGAAAAACAGTCCGACTAAAGCAATTCGCTGGTCAGGAGGTTGGGAAGGAATGATGCAAACATCCAACGAGATTTCCCTGGTTGCAATAGCACATAAACTGACTAAAAATAAAGAGGACAAGAAATATTTTGAAAAAGGCTTGTATGCAGAGGCTGAGTGGACTTTAGGAAGAAATCCGCTTGGTTTGGTTCAAATGACCGGATTAACAGAACGCTGTTTTACACAGACTTTTGCTCCGGGTCGACGGGATGGATACCCCGGATTAACACCGGGATGGACACCATATATGTGCCGTGACGGCTGGATGAGAGGTGACGATAATATTATCGCATGCGATTGGTACACTGCGCGAAGTTATCCTGAAAATAAAGAAGTATGGCCATGGGGAGAAACATTTTGGAATAGTCGTTATTGCGTTCCAAGTGGAGAGACTACTCCCCATCAAACCATTCGTCAGAAAATTGTTTTGTATGGCTATTTATTGGCTTTAGGGAACAATTAGACCAAATAAAAGAGTAGGAACTTGAAGAACTTATCCATACAGACTAACAAATTGAATTATGAAGAAATACATCAAAGTTCGGGACAAATTAAAAAAGCAAATTCAACTTGGAGAATTTAAAGTTGGAGATTTGCTTCCATCGGAACACACGCTTTGCCGTACATTTTCAATCACACGAACAACGGCAAGAAAAGCTTTGGATGAACTTTTAAAGGAAGGCTTTATTGAAAAGCAACACGGTAAGGGAAGTGTTGTAATCGAACGGAGACAATCCCTCGGTTTGTTGTCGGTAAAAGGTTTCTCTGAGGCAGTTGGTGAAAATGTAAGAACAACATTTCTTCAAAAGCCAAAGGTTGACAATTGGAGTGATGAAATTTTTTCGAAAATAAATAGTTCAGACTCCAGGGCGCAATGCGTAAGTTTTGAACGGGTTAGGTTTGTTGGCGATTTCCCGGTCATGATTGGAAAAAACTGGTTTAATGGCAATATAATACCCGGAATCACGGAAACGGAATTTGTGGAAGGATCATTTTTCAAAACATTAAGCAACAGGTATCTGATAGAAGTGACAGGCTCCTCTTCGGAATTGCGGGCAGAGGCTGCGAGCGAAAGAGTCGCAAAACTGCTTAAAATTGAAACAGGTACACCAATTCTCCATATTTCATTGAAATTTAAAACCAGTAATCCAAAACTTGCCATTTATAGTGAGTTGCATTGCAATACCAGTAAATTCCCGATTGGTAGTAGTTATTTTATGTAAAATTCAAGAATAAAAGAAAATGATAAAGAAGTTAGTTGTACTTCCGTTTTTACTATTATTTATTAATTCAATAAATGCCCAGTTTTTAACCGAAGGAGCTATCGATTACGAAGCCTATCGCGGAGCACAACCCGAAATAATTGAAGGTGTTTCGGTTGAGGATGCAATCGGAAACCCATTGGTTCGACATCTGTATTTTGTAAACTCAAATATCCTTGGTTTAACCATAGATGAAAAAGCTGTAATTCGCTCCGGACTTTTACCATATGTTCCGCATAAGTCAGATTCAGTTGTACTTGGCCGCGTTGGTGCACAAATGCGTTTGGCTGAAGTTTTGGGAGTTGCTCCGTTTATAAAGGAAGAAAATAAAAATGATTCCTTGGTTAATGTAGAAAGGTTTGTTTATCGTAACGGTAAAAAATATGGCTGGCTGGTAGGAAAAGAAGCTAAAATGTATTGGCCGGGCGAAAAACTTGTTGGGGTTGAATTAAATACCGATGTCATTTCAGTATTGGAGAATATTGTTTGTACATCAACAAATGATAATGGTTTTGAGGGTAAAGTAAATCCAATAAATATTTATCGAAAATCCATTCCGCACGAAAGTGCAAGGGTTGGACCAGGTTATCATCATATCGATGGTGTTCGGCATCATATTTTTCTTGAATTTGAAAAACCATTTCAGGAAGGAAAATCTTATTCTATTCAATTTGAAAGTGATATAAATATTGAATCTGATTTAAGTTTTACCGTTGACCTAAAAAATCACAGAAGTGAAGCAATTCAGGTAAATCTGGCAGGATATCCACCAATGCAAAAACCAAAAATGGCCTATCTTTCAATGTGGTTAGGCGATGGTGGTGAAGTTGATTATTCTGAATATAAAAGTTTTAAAATTATCGATTGTGAATCTAACAATTCAGTTTATTCCGGAGAGATTATACTACGTTCTTCAGCCGATAATATACTAACTCATATTCACGATAGATTTGGCCCTGATAATTATGAGAAAACCAATGTTTATACGATGGAATTCTCTGATTTTCAGACACCCGGTAAATATAAAATTTATATTCCCGGAATCGGAGTTTCTTTTCCATTCGTTATTGATGAGGATACTTATTTGAATTCCTTTAAAGTGCAAATGCGTGGTTTCCTTCATAATAGAAGTGGCATTGAAATGAAGTTGCCATACACCACCTATATAAGGCCACGAAATATGCATCCTGATGACGGACATTTAACCTATAATTGCGATAAGGAAGTATTTTACGATGAGTCCTTGTACAAAGGATATGCTCCAATTCATGCCAATCCATTTCAAAGAATTGGTATGAGCATTCGGCTGGATTCTCACAATGAAAATGCCTGGGGAGGTTGGATGGACGCTGCTGATTACGACAGGCGATACAATCATCTGGAAGCTTCGCATATGTTGTTGGAAGTTTACGAATCGAATCCGGAGTTTTTCAAGAATATGGATTTGAGTATTCCTGAATCGGGAAATGATTTGCCTGATTTAATTGATGAAGCACGCTGGGGAATGGATTTATGGAAACGAACACAAACGGATGAGGGTGAGATTTTTTACGGGATTGAAACTATTTCGCATCCAAGCGGTGGAGAAAGTAGCTGGAACGAATCTTTACCTGCAGCTTTGGTTCCGGGAGCACCGTATATAGCATGTTTGTATGCTGCAACGGCTGCTCACATGGGAATTGTATTAAAAGATTTTGATAGTGAATTGTCTCAAGAATATATTGAAAGTGCAATCAAAGCAGTAAATTGGGCAGATAAAAACAAGGACAATCCATTGTATGAAAAAGCGCCGCAACCGGTAGCTTATATGCAATGCGATTTGGCTGCATTTCTTTACGAAGCTACAGGTGATAAAAAATGGAATGACCGATTTATTGAAAATTACGATTTGATAAAAAATGATCCTCATTTTAAACTTTTCCAGATGAATTTTAGGGGAATGGTTCGCTACCTAAGTTTAAATGAAAAGGGATTAAAAACGGATAAAAAATCAGTTAAATCAATTACAAATTTATTATTTGAACGTTGTGATGAATTAATTGCTTTGGGTGAAAAAATGGCCTATGCTGAATTTGAAGATTTTGATTGGGGAAGATGGTTTGTTGTTTTGGATAATTCACCATTATTAATCAGCGCATTTCAAATCACCAATGACCAAAAATATATTGAAGCGGTTGTAGAAGCCGGACATTTTGGACTTGGAGCAAATGCATTAAACACAACTTTTACCTCAGGAATTGGTGCCAGATTTATCCATCAATGGGATGCTGAGGCTTTGTTTTGTAATGTTCCAATTGCAACAGGAATTGGCTCAATTGGGCCATCACCATACCCAAGAACAAGAGAATTGCCTGATGGCAGTTTCTTTTGGACTAAAAGTAAAAAGAAAGGAATCAATTATTACATGTATCCTTTGGTAGAAGAATGGCCGGTTAGGGAAACCTATTTTGAGCAACTCAGATTTCCATCGGTAAATGAATTTACCATGATGCAAAATCTGGCAGACCAGGCTTATCGCTGGGGATTTTTAGCATGGTATTTAAAAGGTGCTCAGTAATTTTTAATTGAATCAGATTGAAATGAAATTAAATAATGTAATCTTATCAATTTGTCTTTTTCTTTTTTCTCTTGGAGGTTTTGCCCAGGAAAAAGGAGAATTGGTAGATAAAAGAGATGGACAAAAATATACCACTATAAAAATTGAGAATCAATGGTGGATGGCGCAGAATCTAAACTTTAAGCTTTCCGAAAGACAACGCATAGAAGGCAATGAAATTTTGGATGAGATTGGACTTGAAACTCAGGAGTATCCTGAAAGTGAAAGAATGGAAGATATTTATGGCCAATTTTATACCTGGCAGGAAGCCTGCGAAGTTTGCCCTGAAGGATGGAAACTTCCTTCAAAAACTGACTGGGAAGAATTGTTTGAAAATGTAGGAGGCAAAGAAATTGCCGCAGCCAAACTAGCTTCACATTCTGAACTGTGGGCAAAATCCTTCAATAAAAAAATTAAACCAGTTGGATTTAATATTGAACCTGCCGGTTATCGTTTTTATATTTTATTTCGACATTGGGAAGCTGGAAATCGTACATTTTTTTGGTCGCGCACAGTAAAGAATGAACAGTCGGCATTTGGTTTTGATTTTCATGCAGGATACAACAAGGTTTTTGGAGGCGATCTTGGATATCAAAAGTTAAACGCCATCTCGGTGAGATGCATTAAAGAATAGATTATGAATAAGTTTCAAAATAAGATATTTGCAGGAAAAGCTTTGGCGCATTTTTGCGTTGTAATTGCCACGATTTTTATCAGTACTGGTGCGATTGCCAAAGAATACAATATCCTTGATTTTGGGGTGGTAGGAGATTCCATGACAATAAATACCAAAGGTATTCAAAAAGCCATTGATACCTGCTCAGAAACAAAAGGGAAAATCGTTTTTCCTGCCGGGAATTATGTAACCGGAACCATTTTTCTAAAGAGCAATGTTCATATGGAGCTTCAGGAAGGAGCGGTGATCTATGCTAGTGTTAATTATGAAGATTATCCGGTTATCAAATATGATATTCCAACTGCTGCCGGAAGATTTGCCGACCATGTTTTAGTTTATGCAAGCGGAAAGAAAAACTTTTCGATTACAGGAAAGGGGCAGATAAACGGAAGAGGTGATCACCCTAAATTCAACCTGATGAGGGAATCCAAAGAACATATGCACCGTCCTTTTATGATACAATTTGTAAACTGCAAAAATGTGCGGATGGAAGGACTGGAATTAAACAGCCCAAGCTTATGGTGCCAGCACTATCTGGCCTGTACCGATTTGTATTTAATCGGACTAAATGTTAATGCTCACGCTGCGCCAAATAATGATGGGATGGACATAGACGATTGCAGAAATGTAGTGGTTTCTGATTGTATAATTTATTGCGAGGATGATGGGATTTGTTTTAAAAGTAACACGCCTTATGGAAGCGAAAATATAACAGTAACAAATTGTGTGGTTCGAACCAATTGTAATGCGATTAAATTTGGAACTGATGGACACACTTCTTTTAAGAACGTTAATATTTCAAATATTGTAATTAATGAACCAATTGAGGCCAAGGAAACTTTTTTTGGCACCAAACATGGAATTTGCGGAATTGCAATTGAAGCTGTAGATGGAACCGAACTGGAAAACCTTAATTTCTCTAATATTTCAATAAAAAATACAGATACTCCTTTCTATATTAAATTGGGCGACAGGTTGCGAAAATCAACTCCGGATGAGCCGGATAAAGAGGTTGGATATTGTAGAAATATTACTTTTTCTAATATTACCGTTTCAGGAGTTAGCGAATTTGCATCAAACATTACCGGCATGCCACGGCACTATGTGGAAAATGTGATATTCAATAATATTATTTACGAAATGAAAGGTTATACGGGATATAATCCAGATGATATGCTAGATATTCCTGAGAAATCGAATAATTATCCAAGCCCTGAAATATATGGTGTTTTTCCGGCATATGGATTTTACGTGCGTCATGCAAAAAACATAGTTTTCAAAAACATGCAGATTTTTACAGATGGCAAAGATTCTCGTCATGCTTTTGTTTTTGATAATGTTGAAGGTTTCAGGGTAAGTGAAGTTGATTTTCATTCCAAAGGAAACCCATCGGTTATAAGAGTTGTAAACTCATCAGATGCTGCAATTTCATTAAATAATCTTCATCAAAATACAGGTGCTTTGATTGAAGTGGAAGGAAAAAAATCTAAAAATATTATGGTGGTGGAAAACAATTGTCGCAAGGCTGAAAAAACTGTGGAAGTTTCAGCAGAAGTCAATTCGAAAGAAGTATATAGTAAAAATAATTGGGAGGAATAAATCACTTTTTAAACTTTTCATCCGATGACTATGAGTAGAGAGTATTGTCATCGGATGAATGTAGAAAAATGTAAAATGTCTTTACGAAGAGAATACTAAATATTTACCCTTTTACCTATCGGCATTTTTCCTTAAAAAGGGAAAACTGTTCTGATTAACCTCAGACTCTCATTGAAAGGTTCCCACCTCGTGAGGGGAGATGCTGACAAGCAGAGGGGTAGGATAAACCATACGAATGATTAAAGAATGTAAAATGAGAATTATAAAAAAGTTTTATCTGTTCACAGCATTTTCTTTTTTCCTTGTTTTAGGAATAGAATCATATGCCCAACCCCTCTATGACTACTCAAAACCTTTCATAGCTACATCACAATTAGGTTTTCGTATAGACTCGCCAAAAGAAGTGAGTTTTTACGGAGGTGAAATTACGGATAAACTTCCCAATGAAATTCCCTTTTATATTACAAAGGTTGGGTACCGCTTACCTCGTAAAAACAAAGATCCAAAACCATGGACCGATGTAAAACATGTTTTTCGCTGGCCTTTTAATGAAACGCTTTACCCATACGATGAAAATGCTGATAATACCAAATTTGGTGGTTATTTATATAAAGGAATTTTAAAGAAAATGGAAACCAACTGGGGAACTTTTTGGCGAGCCGATTTCTCTGATTTTAACATTCCCGGAGATTATCAAATCGAAAACGAATATGGATTTTCTGTGCCATTTATGGTAAATAATTCGGTTTATGAAAGGTTGGAGCGCGGCTATCTTGAGTTTATGTATTGTCAACGTTCAGGTACTGAAATCCCTGGAATCCGACCGGTGGAGAATGCCGATGACGGAAGTTTTTTTAACGACACTGCACATTATCTTCCGGTTGCAGGAGGTTGGAACGATGCAGGAGATTGGCGAAAATGGTTATTCCTTACTCTGCCCAATTTAGATGCATTGGGACAAATTGTAGAATTTGGTCACCCGGATTTTAAAAAGCAGGCAATCGAAGAAATGCTCTGGGGTAACAACTATTTCATGCAAATGATTAACGATGAAGGACGTGTTTGGGCCGATGTTGGTGGTGGAAAAAACCGGGCAGGTAATATGGATGAAGATTGGTGGAATGAAAATCATCCGGGAGTTACAGCGGCAGGAGACCAAAATTCTGACAATATTCCGATGAATGGAATTGAAAGACACATTCGTGAAGAATATAATCCTTTAATTCAATTTCAGTTTGTAAGACATTTGGCTTTAGCATCAACAATCCTGGACCATCCGCACAAAAGCAATTGTTTGGTGGTTGCGGACAAGGCCTGGCAATATGGCGAAAAAACTGGTCACGATATGCGGACTCTTTTTGTTGCTCAACAATTGGCTGCGGCAGTTGAATTATACAAAGCCGGGAGTCCTAATATCAAACCGATAAGAATTGCAGAAATTGCAGAATTGCTGCTTTCCCGTCAGGAAATTAAAAACAAAGGTTTAAGTGGATATTTTTTGGAAGCCGACAAAAAGGATGGTTACCGAAGTATTGCATTTAATACGGAACCGGCAATTGCTTTGCTAATGTTGGTTGAGGCAGAAATTCCGGGAACGGAAGAAATCACAAAAAGGGCAAAAAATGCTGTTGTAACTTATGTTGAAGATTTTCTTTTGGAAGATGCACAATCAAATCCGTACAATATTCCACCCTATGGCATTTACGTAAACCCACCATATCAAAAAGAACAAAAATTTCGCAAGGTAAATGCCGACCGCTACGTACGAACATTTATTCATGTTTTTAGCGAAAAACCAATGCCACACGGTTGTAACCAGGTTTTTCTCGAGCATGCCTATTTAATGGCCCGTGCCGGAAAATTATTTGGAAAGAAAGACTGGCAAAACAGTGCAGAAAAAATTCTGAACTGGACCATGGGGCATAATCCATACGGACTTTGTTTATTTACGGGCGTTGGATTTAAACATCCTGTACCTGCCAATTTTTTGAATTATTACATTCCTTCATCACCTCTGGTTGGATTTTTAGGAACACCAGATGATTTGCCTTATATCGAAACTCAGAATCTTGTTGAATGGAGTACGCAGGAAATTTGGGATGTTCCTTACTATTTTACAATTGGAATTATAAGCTATTTAGATTAAAAATGAAACTAAACGTATACTTTATTCAACTATGAAAAGATTCTTCGCTTCATTTTATTTCGCTCAGAATGACAACGATTGTAGTTTTAAGACGTTTCTGGAGGATTTGGTTTGTGGCTATGCTGCAAACCAAATCCTCCCGATACCAAAAATTCATATAACTTGTCATTCCGATTCCGCCAGTTGGCGGAGTGGAATCTCTTTATAATTAACCGGAATACTTAGAATAAAAATCAAATATGAGCAAGTCAAATTTTTCACGTCGTAATTTTTTAAAAGCCGGTGCAATTTCTTCTGTAGCAATTGGATCAGGAGCAATGACCGCTTGTCAAACAAATGCTTTAAAAGAAAAAAAGGAGTTGTTTCCTTTTTTTAAAGGTGAAAACTACTCAGCTGAAGACGGAGTTGCAGGATTACTTTTTTCGCAAGTTGGTTACGAACCAGGGATGCCGGTTCGTGTGATTGTAAGATTACCAAAAAAAGATTTTATGCCCGAAAATGTAAAATGTGTTTTGGTGCCTGCTTTTAAAGAAAAGAAGTATGAAACAGAATGTAAATACTGGGGTGAAATCTGGCTTAGTCATTGGTGGGTGGCTGAATTTCCTGCATTCGAAGAAGAAGGTGAATGGAATGTGGAAATACAAAAAGGTTCCAAAACCCTAATAGAAGATTCCGGCTTAAAGGTTAAAAAGAATATTCTTTGGGATAGTACAATTGAATGGTCGAGCATAGATATGTTGGAACGCCGCCGTCATTTTACCGGACTTGGAGTGGGTTGGCAGGATGCAGGTTCAAAATGGGTCGAGAGTCCGGCCCAAAGTGCAATGATAATTGCTTTGGAAGAATTACTCGAAAAAAAGAAAGATACTTTTAATGAAGATTTTCTAAAAAGAATTTATAAACAAATAGTGTGTGGTTGCGATTATCTGCTGCTTACTCAGGAAAAAGCTCATGAACTGGGATTTCCAAAAGGAGCGATGAGTCATGATGTTTTAGGTCACGAAAAAGATATTCTACCCCACGACGTTTCAAAAGCAGTGCTTGCCTTAATGAAAGCAGTTCAACTTTTACCCGATTCTTATACAGAACAAATAGCTAAATACCGTGAAGCAGCAAAGATATCTTATGGTTGGTTGCTCAGTACTGCCAAACCATTGGGCGATTATGGTTATGTAAAAATGCAACGTGGGCTTTCTGATGATGCTCAGATTCCAAAGGAAGAATGGCCGACAAGAGATTTAATAACCATGATTCGGGCATCAATGGAAATGTACAAAGATGGAATGGCAGAAGGTAAAGAGCTTGCTATAAATTTTGCAAGGCAGGTTGCCGAACGACAGATTATCAAAAGAAATGCCATGAGTGGATTTTATGGACATTTTTACGAATTTGCCAGCATGGATCATGCGGAGCCATCCTGGACTCATGGCATTGTTCCAAGTCCGGAAGGATCACAGTTTGGAACAGATATGGGCGGAGTATACCCTAATTATATGGTGCCCATTATTGAGTTATTAAAAGAGTTTCCGGATAATCCGGATGCCAGACTCTGGAAAGAAGTGCTGGAAAACTTTACTTATGGTTACCTTATTCCCGCTTGTGAGGCAAATCCATTTAAACTTGTTCCACAACTGATAAATAAAGAGGAAGGAGCAATCTGGTTCTGTGGTACTTTTCACGGGACCAATTCGATTTATGGATATACAGCTGCCCTTGCACTCGAATTGGAAAAGATTTTCAAAGAACCAAAATTAAAAGAAATTGCATATGGCAACTTGCAGTGGTTGGCCGGATTAAATGGTGGTATTACAAAAGACAACCTAAAAAAGGGATGTGTAATCTTTAGTAAAGATATTCCTGAAGGAGTAGCTTTACCTGCAAGTATGATTTGTCATGTTGGAAAAACCTGGGGAGGAACATGGTTTCAAACCAGGGGTGTAATTTGTAACGGTTTTACTACAGGAGAACAATTTAAATATGATACACCACCCTTAAAGAAAAACGACGGACCATTCTCGCTAACCGATGAAGACTGGATTCCACATAGTGCAGGATGGTTAACAGGATTAATGAGGTTAGTTTAAAAACACAAAACCAGTAAAATGACCAAAAACTTAAAACTAAAAATGCTTACCCTCGCTTTAATATTTTCCGGGTTAAATCTTTTTGCATCAGATTTTTATACTCAAAAAGGAGATACAATCATTCTGTATAACGGATTAATTAACAGAAAGATTGTTTTTGAAAATAATCAGATTAAATCTGTTTCACTAAAAATGGATGGTGATTCCCTGGATTTTATTAATAAAAGTAAAGAATTTTCTTTTTTACTGAATGACTCTTCTTATTCGGGGCAGTCAAATTGGAAGCTAAATAAAACCTCGAAAATAGAAGATAAAACAGGAGGAAAAGGCCTGCAACTTGAACTGGAGGCAATTGGTTCGGTACATAAATTTATGGTTGAATTAAACTATTTATTGTATCCTGAATTTCCGGTTGTTCGGAAATGGGCGACAATTAAAAATATTGGAGATGAAGACCTTAAACTGGAGGCATTAAATGTAGAAGATCTTCAAACAACGGTTTGGCAAAACCGGTCACAGGTTTATCACAACTATGCACGATTCCGTCATTTAGGACGATTTGTCGGTAAATGGGATGATCCTCTGGTTGTGGTCCACGATATCAATAATCGCAGGGGAATTGCTGTTGGGAATGAAGCGGTTGGAGTGTTAAAAAGAACAGCCTATCATACCAGGATGAATGATATTCAGGCCGGATTAACGCATCCCGGGCAGGAGTTTCCGTTCAGGAAATGGTTAAAACCGGGTCAGAAATGGGAAAGTCCGAAAACTTTTCTTGCATTATATACAAACAGCATGGATGGCAACGAAATAGTAAATGAAGATGTCAATCATTTTGTAAAAAAACACCTGCAACTTCGGATTTATGAACTGGAGGAAAAACCTGTTTTTGTGTACAATACCTGGAATCCGTTCAGAACTTTTTTATCAGATACTTTGGTTGCACAGGTAGCTGAAGCCGCTGCTGAATGCGGCATGGAAGAGTTAATTATTGACGATGGCTGGCAGATAAACGTTAAAGGTGTTACATCGGAAAAAGACTGGGGTGGAAATTATGGAGACTGGTTGGTAGACACTTTTAAATTTAAAGGTGGTTTAAAACCGGCATTCGACAATATAAAACGACTGGATATGAAACCAGGGCTCTGGGTTTCTATTGGTTCTGCAACCAAAGATTCAAAAGTTTTTAAAGAGCATCCTGAATGGTTTGTAAAAAACAAAGATGGCCAACCGGGAAATATTCATTTGGAGTCTCATTACGGAAATTTCTTTTCAGCATCCTTTGGTACAGATTGGTACAATTATATTAAGGAAACATTATTGAGACTGGTAAATGAATATGGATTAAGATATGCTAAACTTGATTTGGCAGTGGTTACAAGTCCGTATGTAAATGATGACGATATTTCAGGTTGTCATTCAACAGAAAATGAATTATACAGAGATCATCATGAATCGTTTATTGTGTTTTATGAACGTTTATTAAAGTTATTCGATGAATTGCATAAGGAGGCCCCGGATTTATTTATCGATTGCACTTACGAAACTGCTGGAAAAATGCATTTACAGGATTATGCATTTGCCAAACATGCAGAAGGGAACTGGTTATCTAATTTTGAATCTAAATTTCCAATGGGAGGATTATCAGTAAGGCACCTGGCCTGGTGGAGAACTCCGGTTATGCCGGCAAGTTCACTTGTAATTGGTAATTTGCCAATGGATGAACCTGAATTTGAATTTGGATTAAAATCATTAATAGGAACCTTGCCTATTGTCTTAGGCGATCCTCGTGAAATGAATAAGGAAAAGAGAGCCATCATCAGAAGCTGGGCTGACTGGATGAAGGAAATGCAGGCAAAACATGATTATATGTCGTTTAGAAAAGATTTGCAAGGTTATGGTGAACCAAAAGAAGGAGCATGGGACGGCTGGCAAAGAATGAACTGGGAAACTAAAAACGGTGGAATTGTGGGTGTTTTTAAACAAGGCGGAAATGAAAACAAACGAACTGTAGTAGTAAAAGATTTGATACCCGATTCAAAGTACCTCGTTAAGGAAGCTCCTTCCGGAGAAATCATTTTAAAAGCCAGCGGAAGTCAATTGATGGAAACCGGATTTTCTGTGGAGATTATTGAGGATTATGATGGGCGGATTTTTGAAATAACCAAAGAATAGGTTTAGAATAGATTTGTTACAGATGTGTGAAAAAACAGTAAATATTATTTCGAACCACCCCACCGTTGTAAACACGGTTCCCCCCTCCTGGCAGGAGGGGAATTTTGTCCAGAAGTTGTTTTATTCTGAAAGATGTACTTTGAAATACGAATCATTCTCCTCCTTGAAGGAGGAGTACTTCCGCCTCAGGCGGATGGGAGGTGGTCGGAATTATGCTTGTAAAAATGACAAACAAAAAAATAAATGAAAATAAAACTTAATAATATGAAACGCATAGTACTAATCCAAGTTCTCCTTTTGGCCGGAATCTCAATTCTTTCAGCCCAAACAAAATCAATTCAGAAATCGGCACCCTTGACCGAGACAAAACCAGAAAGTGTTGGAATATCTCCTGAACGACTTGCTCGAATTGACGTGATGTGTCAGGAAGAAGTTGAAAAAGGACATATACCCGGAGTTGTTTCTTTGGTGGCCAGAAATGGGAAAATAGTTCATTGGAAAGCTTATGGAATGGCTGATAATACTTCGGACAAAAAAATGGAACGGGATGCTATTTTCAGAATAGCCTCACAATCAAAAGCGGTAACAGCAACTGCTGTTATGATGTTATGGGAAGAAGGAAAGTTTCGTTTGGATGATCCTGTTTCAAAGTTTATACCTGAGTTTAAAAATCCTCAAATTTTGAAAGATTTTAAATATTCGGATACCACTTACACTACAATCCCAGCGGAAAAAGAAATTACAATTCGTCATTTACTTACCCATACTTCCGGAATTGGATATGGTGAAATTGATAATGACGAAAGAATGAAAATGATTTACCAAAAAGCAGGAGTAACCGATTTATTTACTACCGAAGATATTACGATAGGGGAAAGTGTCAAAAAGCTGGCTATGCTTCCTTTGCATCACGAACCAGGTGAGAAATATACCTATAGTGAGGGGATGGATGTATTGGGGTATTTTATTGAACTTGTTTCAGGAATACCCTTCGATGAGTTTCTGCGAACCCGTATCTTCGATCCGCTGGGCATGGATGATACCTGGTTCTATCTTCCTGATGATAAAGCAGAACGATTGGTTACTGTTCAGCAAAAAGTGGATGAAAAATGGGAAAAATACCCTGTTACTTTTTACGATACTGATTACCCCATAAAAGGTGCGAGGTCTTTCTTTTCTGGTGGAGCCGGACTTTGCAGTACAGCAAAAGATTATGCAATATTTTTGCAAATGTACCTGAATGGAGGAGAATATAATGGTGTTCGTTTATTAAGCCGTACAACGGTTCATGCAATTATGAGCAATCAGTTTTATAAGGTTTGGAACGACGATGCAGACAACTATTACGGACTGGCATTTTTGGTGATCACAGAAAAAGGAAGTGGCCTGGGAGCTGAAGGATATGCAGGACGTTTTGGCTGGGGAGGTTATTTTAATACCCAGTATTTTGCCGATCCAACCGACCAGATTCTTGGGGTAATAATGAAACAAACCCAAGGATGGTATGGTGATGAATCAGGGTGGAAATTCCAACAATTGGTATTTCAAAGTATAGACGATTAAAATAAATTATTAAATAATCTGGAAGCGGATTTATTATTTCGTGCATCGTGCTTCCAACTACAAATTTTCTAAAAAATGAGCAAAGTAAAAGAACTCGCAAAAATGATTGATCACTCTATTCTTCATCCAACCATGACAGATGAGGACTTAAAAAGAGAGTGTGCTGTAGCAGCAAAATACGATGTAGCATCGGTTTGTGTAAAACCCTACATGGTAAAACAGGCTGTAGAACTGTTAAAAGGAACTGATGTTTTGGTGGGTTGTGTAATTGGTTTTCCGGCAGGAAATTCCAAAGTTGAAGTAAAAGTGTTTGAAACTGAAGTAGCCTGTAATGATGGTGCGGTTGAAATTGACATGGTTATAAATAATGGTAAAGCATTAATGGGAGACTGGGATTATGTTGAAAAGGAAATTGATGCGGTTACAAAAGCCTGTCATAAAAATGGTGCAATAGTTAAGGTAATTTTTGAAACCGATTTCGTAACAAAAAAAGAAGATATTATTAAATTGTGCGAGATTTGTACAAAGGTTGGTGCTGACTATGTGAAAACATCATCGGGCTTTGGATTTGTGAAGCAGGAAAACGGTGATTACAATTATATTGGCGCCACCATTGAAAACCTAAAACTAATGAAAGCCAGCATCGGTCCAAAAGTAAAAGTTAAGGCAGCAGGAGGTGTGCGTTCATTGGATGGTTTAATTGCAGTGCAGGAAGCGGGCTGTACACGTTGTGGTGCCACAGCCACCATTAAAATGATGGAAGATGCCATCAAACGTTTTGGTGAATAGGGATCAGCGATTTATAATCGCTGTTTAAGTGCGGTTAAATACCACACAACCCACTTTAACTTTGAACTTTAAACTTTGAACTTTAAATTTTATACTTAAACTTTAAACTAAAACATATGTACATTGTAGACAGCTATGCACTTGCAGTAATCTTCTGCGTCATCACCATGCTTGGTTGGGGCTCATGGGCCAACACGCTTAAAATGACCACCGAAAAGTGGGAATTCCCGCTTTATTACTGGGATTATTCCATTGGATTGGTTTTAACTACCTTGCTCTTTGGATTTACCTTTGGAAGTTTTGGAACGGAAGGCCGCAGCTTTATTGCCGACCTTTCTCAAGCCGATACTTCATCGTTAATCTCAGCATTTATTGGCGGGGTAATATTTAACCTATCGAATTTGTTAATTGTTGCTGCCATTGCGGTGGCCGGTTTAGCTGTTGCTTTTCCGGTTGGTGTAGGGCTTGCCTTGGTCATCGGAGTAATTGTGAATTATATAAAAGTTCCTGAAGGCCAGCCTTACATGCTTTTTGGAGGTGTACTTCTGGTGGTACTGGCCATCGTAATTAACGGCGTAGCATCTTCAAAAGTAGCTAAATCACAAGGCTCAACTCCGGTAAAAGGTATTGTACTTTCGATACTTGCCGGTATCATCATGGGTTTTTTCTACCGCTTTGTTGCCGACAGTATGACGTTTAACTTTGCTGCACCTGAGGCAGGAAAAATGACACCTTATTCGGCCATGTTTGTTTTTACGGTGGGTATCTTTATTTCCAGTTTCGTTTTCAATACCTGGTTTATGTACAAACCGATTGAGGGTAAGGCCGTAACTTTTGCCGACTACTTCAAATTGGGGTCACCCAGGAATCACCTCATGGGAATTTTAGGAGGTTTTATCTGGTGCGCGGCTATGGAGTTTAACCTGATTGCCGCAGACAAGGCCGGGCCTGCCATTTCATACGGATTGGGACAAGGTGCTACAATGATCGGTGCTGCATGGGGAGTATTCGTTTGGAAAGAATTTGCCAAAGCACCAAAAGGAACCAATAAATTATTAACCGCAATGTTTGTGTTTTTTATAATCGGATTGTCATTGATTGTTGTTGCACGTTTAAATTGACATTACGAAATAATTCACCGGGTGAATAGAAAATCTATATCTATGAGCAAAAAAATAGTAGTCATCGGCAGTTCAAATGTCGATTTATTAATGAAAATGGATCACCTTCCTGAAAAAGGAGAAACAGTAACCGATGCAGTTTTTATGCAGGTTTATGGGGGGAAAGGTGCCAATCAGGCAGTAGCAGCTGCTCGTGCAGGAGGAAATGTAGCATTTGTTAATTGTGTGGGTGAGGATGCTTACACTCCACAGATGGTTCAGAATTACAAAGATGATGGTATTGATACCCGTTTTGTTTTTAATGAAAAGGGAATGGCCAGCGGACATGCTTTGATTATGATTGGCGGCGAAGGAATGAATTATTTGTCAGTAGCTCCCGGAGCAAATTACGAATTAACACCGGCTAAAATTGATGAAGCCATTCCTGTAATCGACGAAGCTGCCATGATTGTTATGCAGTACGAAATACCTGAAGAAACCATAAAATATGTTATTGATGTTGCCAACAAAAAAAATATTCCGGTAATGTGGAATATGGCTCCGGCTCGTGCTTTCGACCTTTCTTATATTCCAAAAATCAACATTTTGGTTTTGAATGAAGTGGAAGCAGGATTCCTTGCTGAAATGCATGTTGAAAATGAAGAAGATGCCGAAAAAGCTGCTAATATTTTAGTAGAAAAAGGTGTCGAGAAAGTTATTATCACATTAGGTTCTCAGGGGGCTTTTGTGCTTACAAAAGATGAAAAAGCGAGTGTTCCTTCATTTAAGGTAGATGCTGTGGATACAACAGCGGCAGGAGATACTTTTTGTGGAAGTTTTGCTGTTGCTTTAGTTGAAGGGAAATCGCTAAAAGAAGCTTTAAAATTTGCAAGTGCTGCAGCAGCTATTTCAGTTACCCGAATGGGAGCCCAACCTTCGGCACCCAAACGTGAAGAGATTGAAGATTTTTTGAAAAAGAATTGAAAGTTTAATTTGCTTACCCCCCGTTTCCGCCGGAACTTCTTCGAAGTCATTGGCTCCAACTGTCCCCCTCAATTGAGGGGGACAGTGCAGGCAGCAGACTCCGTTTAACGGGGCAAGGTCGAAACAGGGGGTAAGCAAGAAACAACAGAATAATATCACATGAAAAAAACAATTCTAACAATTACCCTGATAAGTTTTATTGCGATTTCTTCTTTCGCTCAACTTCAGGTAAGTAAAAATAAAAGATACCTCGAAACCAACGATGGCAAACCTTTTCTTTGGATCGGTGATACGGCATGGGAATTGTTTCATCGTTTGAATCGTGAAGAAGCGCTTGAATACCTAAAAAACAGAAAAGCTAAAGGAATCAATGTGATCCAGGCTGTGGTTCTGGCTGAACGAGACGGACTCAGAATTCCTAATTCTTATGGTGCTGTTCCGTTTATAGATTTGGATCCCACTCAACCCAATGAAGCCTATTTTGAGCATGTCGATTTTATTGTTAATGAAGCTGAAAAACTGGATTTGATAATCGGAATGCTTCCAACCTGGGGAGATAAAGTTTTTTCGGAAAATCCAGGAGCCGGGCCAATTGTTTTTAACAAAGAAAACGCTGCTGTTTTTGGAGAGTTTCTGGGGAATCGTTATAAAGAAAAACCAATTGTCTGGATTCTAGGAGGAGACCGAAACATTGCTAATGAGGAAGTTCTTAAAATCTGGCGATCAATGGCAACCGGAATAAAAAAAGGCGATGGCGGTAATCATTTAATTACTTATCATCCAAGAGGTAATTCTTCTTCATCTAAATCTTTGCACAAGGAAACATGGCTGGATTTTAATATGTATCAAAGTGGTCATGATGAGAGGTTTAATGATGTGTATCGTCTGGCTGCTAATGATTATAATTTAACACCTGTTAAACCAACGATAGATGGGGAACCAGCATACGAAGACATCGCTGTAAAATTCTGGGATCACATGGATTTCTCAAAAAAAGAAACTGAAAGGGTTCCAGCCGGAGTTTTGGATACTGACGGTTTGATTAAAGATCAGTCACATTTTAAAGATGGTTTTTTTGACGATTACGATGTCCGTGTTCATGCCTACTGGAATTTTCTGGCAGGCGCCTGTGGTTATACCTATGGTAACAATGCCATTTGGCAGATGTACAAAAAAGGCGAACCTTCTGCGATTCCTGCCTTATATGATTGGCGTGAATCGATGGATTGCCCGGGCGCTTTTGATTTACAGCATGTGCGGACCTTATTGGAGGATAAGTTTTATAAAATTGTTCCGGATCAATCGATAATTGTCGGAAATACGGGGGAAGGTGAAGATCGAATTGCTGCAGCCTTATCAAATGATGGAAGTTTGGCACTGGTATACCTTGCAAAAGGACAACCGGTGCAAATTGATTTAAATAAATTGCAAGGAAAAGTTAAAGCCTCCTGGTTTAATACGCGAAATGGCAAGTATCAAAAAATTGGAAAATATAAAAATGATAAAGTTGCTTCTTTTACTCCACCGAGTTCAGGCATTGGAAATGACTGGATGCTGGTTTTGGAAAGCAATTAGTTTTAAATCGACTCACAAGAAATCTTTTGTCATTAATTTTCTTTCCAAACTTTTCTTTATAGAATTGAAATAGCATTGATTAAAGAAAAATGATTTGAAAGTCCCCCTTGGGGGGATTTAGGGGGTCTAAAATAAATGGAAAAGCAAAAGGAAAACAGATACAAAAAACCAAACTGGAATACTGCAAACAAAAATTTCTATCCTCAACTTAAACCTGTAAGAGATGAACTAAAAGCTGATATGACGGATGAGGAGAAAATTTTGTGGGAACAAATAAGAAGAAAAAAGTTAGGTGTTAAATTTCGAAGACAGCATATTATCGATATTTATATTCCTGATTTTGTAGCATTAACGGTAAAACTAATAGTTGAAGTTGATGGTAAAATTCATTTAAAAAGAAAAGTTGAAGATGCTGAACGAACCAGATATTTGGAAAGCCTTGGTTATAAGGTAATAAGATTCAGAAATGATGAAGTAAAAAATGATCTTGAAAAAGTTGTTATAAATATCAAAAAACATATTGAAGAATTAAAAAATACTGACCCCTCCTGACCTTCCGCCAGCTGGCGGAGAGGCTCAAAGTCCCCCTGGGGGGATTTAGGGGGTCTAAAACATTAAAAAACATTTTAATTATTAACCATGAATAATACTTTTAAATTCTTACTGATTTGTTTAATCACGATTACATCTTTTTCCTGTCAACAAAAAGAATCCCAACCGTCTCAGCCCAACATTATCATTTTTTTCTCCGACGATATGCGGGATGTGGATGTTTCGATGTACGGCAGGAATGAACCCACACCAAACCTTCAGAAACTGGCTGATGCGGGTGCTGTGTTTAGCAATGCATATTGTAGTTCGGGAATGTGCACACCAAGCAGGTATACTTTAATGACCGGTAATTTTGCATGGCGTTGTCAGGCTGATGATTTTTTGGAAAAGAATCCGAAAACTGAACCATATACGATAGCATGGAATACCCATCTTTCTGAAAAAGATAAAACCATTGCTGAATATCTGAATGAAGCAGGTTACTACACCGGTTTTGTTGGAAAGTATCATATGGGAAGCGATAAAACATTGTTCTCTTTTCCGAATTTTGATGATGAGGTAAATCCTTACGATCAGGAAGTAAATGCCAAACTTAAAAAGTATCAAAACGATTTACAGGAATATGTAAAAAATGTGGGAGGTTTTGATTATGCAGGTAGCGTTCTTTGGGCCAATTATGAACAAAATCCTATTCCAAAACACTGCTTTCATAATTTTGAGTGGATGACCAAAGGAGCAATAGATTTTATTGAAAGCGCCGGTGATGAACCCTTTTTTCTTTACACCGCAACAACTGCGTTACATGGACCGCCACATGACAAAGCTCTGGAACTGGATGCACATGTTACACCAGGAGGATTATTGGAAAACCCTACTGAATTTCATCCTTCGAGAAAAGAATTAAAGGAGCGGCTGGAAGCAGAAGGTTTTGCTCCAAATCATCATAATGTGGGTTTGGCAATGTTGGATGACCATGTTGCCGCTGTATTAAAAAGACTGGATGAGTTGGGAAAAACGGAAAATACGCTGGTTATTTTTATGGCCGATCATGGTGTTGAACCTGGAAAAGCTTCGTGTTATGAGGTGGGTTTAAAAGTGCCGATGGCGGTTAAATGGCCCGGTGTGGTTAAGCCCAGTTCAAAAATTGATCATAACACCCAAATTGTTGATTTGCTGCCTACAGCGATGGAAGCTGCCGGTGTTCCCTTACCTGAAAATGAGGTGGATGGAATGTCATTTGTTGAGGCCTTAAAAGGGAAAAAAGGGAAGGGCAGAAAGTACCTCTATTTTGAGAATGGTTATTCCCGTGCCGTTTCTGATGGGACTTTTAAATACATGACACTTCGTTATCCGGAAAGAATTATTCAGGATATGAGAGACGGTAAACACGAATATGCACCAAATCACCTGGACTTTCCAATGCAACCCAATGCTCAGGTGGCAATCATTTATCATCCGCACTATTTCGAACAGGATCAATTGTATAATTACAAAGAAGACTACTGGGAACAAACTAACATCATTGAGGATGAAAAGTTTGCGGGAAAAGTTGCTGAGTTAAAAGAGCAATTAAGGTTGCATACTGATAAATTTGACCATCCATATCCATTGGCAAAACAGGAATATTTGGAAACAGAGGAATTTCAAAAACTGGTTAAAAAAACCTATGCTTTGGGTACCGATTTTATTTATTGGTGGAATCCGGATAATTATGAATTGCCTCCGGGATATAAGTAAAAAAGAGAGTTTTTAGCTCTCTTTTTTACCTATTCGTTATAAATTAACTTCTTAGTGATTATATTACTTTCCGATTGATAGGTAATTAAATAAATTCCCGGTTTAATATCCAGCGAATTTAGCGCCACATGCCGGCTATGAAAACCTTCAAAAAGTGGTTCGTTTACCAGTGTATGAAGTAATCTTCCGTTTATATCGTATAAACCAATATTAACCTTTTCATTCTTTTCGATTGAAAAATCTATACTAACAGAGGTTGAGGCAGGATTTGGATAAACATCCAGTTCAAATTCCCTGGTTTCAGCAACAAATACATCGGTAATAATCGAATTCTCATCATCGGCCATAGGCGAACCATTCAGGTATTTCGATGAAGTCCAGTACTCGTGATTATTTGGATCACCCGTTGGATTGTCCTCAACCGAAACCAAAGAATAACCCAAACCATCAGCTTCTTCAGGCCAAGGTAAGGTATCATGGTATGTAAAATCCAAAACTGCTTCCTGTGTGGGAGTTTCCAAAATCACCCTTTCACCGCCATTTGATAAACTGCCATTGTATCCATGTTCTGTGCCAAAGCCGTACAATCTTTCAAATTCATAAGGATTGGAAGCTGCCACCACAAAAGAATTTGGCGCCAGTGTTGTTCCGTCAGGAAAAGTATAGGTAATTCCATCAACAAAAGACAAACCTGAAAGATCCAGTGTTTTCGAACCAATGTTTTTCAATTCAATAAATTCAAGTTGTTTCCCTCCAACAGTATCCCAGTCGGCCGGATGATAATGCACCTCTGTAACTTTTAGATTGGTAAATAATCCTGAATCTTCAAAAATGAGATCATGAAGCGCGCTCCATGAATCGTATGATCTAACGCGGGCTTTAATTGTTGTTCCCGGTGTAACGGTAATTGTTAAAGATTTACCACCGTCAATGGCCGAAGGAGAACTATTACCACCAATAGCTCTCGGATCGGTTCCGTCTGTTGTATAAATTATTGAACCACTTGGATTAATATGGTCCATTGTCAAATCGAAACTTCCTGAGATGGTGATTTTGTCTTCAATAATCTCAGTACCATTGTCTTTAAATACCGGAGGCATAAAAGAAGTAATCGTCAGGTTTTCTTCAACCAGTTGCTGATAGACAATATCAGAACGGTATGGCATATAATCTTTTGTAATTTGGTCAATAGCAAATTTCCAATCATCATCTTTAGTTCTTGCCGTACCACTTTTGCTGTCTCCCCAGCGCGCCGATTCAGCAATAATTGCCATCTCCAATTGATCGGATGTTCTTTTAAAACGGGCAATACACGAATCGGGAGTAAAAACACCATTATTAAAGAAATGGCGATACACACGGTCGGCAAACTTTATTCTGTATTCTTCGTTTTTTGTTAATTTGTCATGTAACCATTGAGGATGAAATTTTTCTTTTCTTGTAACATTCATTGAAATTTTTACACGATTTTCATCAATACCAATACCGGGTCCAACCGGATCTGCCAACAAAGTGTGCTCCGCATCGTGTGCCAGAAAAATAAAACCATCTCTTTTTCGGGTTCTGTTATCTATAGCATAAAAATTATTTGGATTTCTGTTATTTGAGAATTTTGACACCGGTGCGTCAAAGTTTCCGGCATAAAAGATGGTGATCATATAATCGATAAAATTATCGATATCAATCCAAACGATAAGTGAGGTGTCTACTTCTCCGGCTGAATTTAATCCGATTAATTCAAAATAATTTTCATTCGATTCAAATCCTTTTTGTACTATATCCCATATAGCATACCAACTGTCAAGGTTTCCATCGGTAGCTTCAACTTCATAAATATTAAAACTTTCACCGACATCCACTTTAATTACATCATATTCATCTTTGTCTCCACCAAAATAAGATTCGGCGAAATTGGCTTCTCCTCGTTCCTGTGTTTGAAACAATCCCCAATACAATCCATTTAAATACAAATGGTAATACCTGCTTCGTGTATATGGTACATTCATATCTTTTTGACTGTCGCGTGAAAATACATCCCTATTGGAAGTGTTATAAATTGATTGTCCTCCTCCGTTTGCCCAGGAGTAGTTTTGAGAACATCTTAAATCGACCTTCTGGAATTCGTCAACTCCCTCATCTCCGAATAATGGAAATTCAAGCTGTCCCGGTCCGTATTCTTTTCTGAAAAACAAACGAAAAGCATGCTTTGGATAACCATCATGTCGACTCCAGCCACCTCTTATCCGGATTCCGGCATCAACGTTAAATCCGGGGCTTCCGTCGGGATTAATTAATTCAATATTAGCCGGACGTTCCCAGTCATATCCATGTCTTTCCGCATTTACATAAATTCCTGAGTTTGGATCGAATAAATGTTCGGGATCGGTATTAATTGTGATCGTTGGGATATCCAGAAGCGATGTTTCCATATGATCTTTATATCTTGGGTCGTCCGTAACTTTCGTATCCATTAAAAGATCAATCAATTGACCGTTTACATTAAACACAGGCCAGCTGCCGCCGGGATGACTGGTAACATTTTTGACTGCATTCAAAAATATATAAGACCTTGAAACAGGCTCTCCCGGAGAGAGTCCATCTGCAATGGCAGAAGCACGAACAATTACCCCACCGGTTTTACCGCGGTTTAATGAAGTACTGTTAGGATCGACAATAACATATGCCGGAGAGTCTTCAGTTTTTGTATTTAATGAGGTACGGGGATCACTTCCATCAAGTGTATAAATAACCCTGGTACCGGGTTCTGAAGTGGTAATTTTAATCCGGGTAGGATTTTCAAAAAATCCACTCGGTGTATTAATGGTAACCGTTGCATCTGTTGCCGGAAGAATCTCCTTTCCTTCAAGTCTTACATTGATTAAAAAATCAGAACTGGTTAAAGAGGTATTAAATCCCTGAACGGCAATTACGTTTGTTCCATTTACCAATCCGGCATCTTCTCCTTTAATCGGGAAACTTTCCCAGTCACCTGACTCATGACCAAAAGTTGAAGTTTTGTCGAATGACGGATTATCGGGTGCATTTTTCTGAACCACTTTAATACCGTTTATCCAAACAATAAAACCGTCATCGTAATCCGCCATAAGCGTTAAATTGCCTATTTCTTCGATATTGCTTATGTCAAATTTCTGTCGAATATAAAAAGAGGTATAGTTGTTTTGCATATCCGATAAAACGGTTCCACCTGTGCCATCGCCATAACGAAATGGTGCATTTCCTTTGGGCCAGGCTACATCGTTAAAACTTGCTGTTCTCCAGAGTGTAACTGGTGTTGAAGGTTCTGAATTTCCCTTAAAATAACTCCATTGTGAATTCCATTCGATTAAGACTTTATTCTGCGAAAAAGCCTGAATACAGATAAGGACTGAGAGTGAGAGAAATAGTATATGTTTATATTTTGTCATTTGCAGTGTTTTGAAAAATCAGGAATCTTAATTTAGGTTTTCGTGATTTTTGGTTTTAAGTGCTTAAAAATAACAACTATTTTATGTTTTTTACCTGAAATTAAATTTTTTGAATTTTATTCAAAGTGTTACTTCTGTATGATAATAGTTCAATTGAAAAGGTTGCTTTTACAAAAATATTCAGACAGGTGAACAGATAAAACCAGTTACCTAACGTTTTGAAACAATTTTGGTTATAATTTGCTCATCATTTTCAACCTTAACAACATATATTCCGGCATTTAAATCTTTGGTATTAATTTGATGTTTGCTGCCGGTGAAAATTGATTTGTGAACCAATTGACCTGTAATCGAGAAAATGGAGACCGAACTTTCGCTCCTCTTTGTTGATGTAAATTCTAAATTTATATAATCTTTGACGGGAACAGGATATATTTTTAGTTCAGGGCCATTTTCAATTTCAGAAACTCCGGTTGAAACCTGTTCCGGATCGATTAAAATCATTAGACCAAAATGGTCGGCATTTTTATACATGTCATTATGCTGTGCCTGGGTCATTACCATGGAACCGATAAAATTTTCGCGGCCCGTTGTTTCGTCGTTATCACAATAAGCGATAGCCAATCCCATATTTTTATTATGGTGAAGCTTTACCCTGCTCCTTTCGGCTTGCGACATTGTAAACCTTGCATCGTAGTTTTTTATAGCAAATTCCCATAAATAAGTTTTTTCTGCAATGGTATCCATTTCAACAGTTATGTTGTTTTTTAAATTGACAGGATTTCTTGTAGGACTTAAATCCACTGCATCGTAGAATAAACTCACATGATAAGCAAAAGCGTTATAATTATAAGTATGATCGCCCATAGAACGGTCTTCATCAATAAAAATTTCAAGACAGTCATCTTCCCACCATTTTTCAAGCGGGTTTGAATAATCGTCAGAAAGTGAGTCGTCGACTACTTCAACAAGAACATAGAGTAAATCTTCATCCCAGGCCACTTTAAAACGTCCGCTAAAATCTCCATCCTTCATGGTTGTTCCCCAGGGAATCCAAACCTGGTCGATTGTATTCCATTCAGCATTTGCCCAACATTCCTCTGTTGCCTGTCCATCAATTGTTGGTGGAATTTTGGTGTGGTAACAAAACAAAGTATCGTTTTGTGTTTGACTAAAAACTGCTCCGGTAAAGAACAGTAAAAATAAAATAGAGGTAAAAATCTTCATATTATTTAGGTTTTGTGTTTTATTTTGAATAGTTGGTCCATTGATTATTTACAAACCGGGAAAGTCCTTTGTCCGAAGCAAACCAAACTGAACCATCCGTATCTACAGCAAGAAATTTAATGGTATCGCTAATAAAATTATGGGTTTCTTTTGTAAACGAAGTCCACTCTGAATTATTCAACCTGCTTAGTCCTTTTGTTGTTCCAAACCACCAATTGTTATCTTTATCCTTTACTACTGAAATTACATTGTCATCGATTAATCCATGGCTGCCGTCAAAAACTTCCCAATCCCATTTGGTAAATTCGCTGTAATGAAAAGCAACTCCTAATTCCGTTCCATAAACCTGTGTAATACTATCAATAAAAATGGTATTAATGTTATTTGATTCCAGAAATGTCCAGTCCGTTTCAAAAATTGTTGCCCCACTAATACCATCAACATCCATTTCTATTCTTTCAATGCCGCCACCTTTTGTTGCAACGTAGGTGTACCCATTTTCTGTTGAAGCAACATCAGTAATCCTGTAATTCAAATAAAGGTCATCTTGCCCGGTAGATTTTAACCATTTCCCATTATTGTTTATGGAGAGTCCATTAGGAATTGCAAAAATCCCCCGATTGGAAAAATCAAAATCGAGCTGGGAAACGGAGTTGTTGTGTAGTCCACTATTTGAGCTGTTTATCAAATCCTGATTGTCAAAATCCAAAACACCCGAGTTTGAAGCCAACCACAATTCATTGGAATTTCTGGTAAATGTAAGGTCGTTTATTGGTTTTAAGTCGTTTTTGTTTTCCACAAATTCAAGCTCCCCTGTACTCACATTTAGAACAAACATACCACTGTCGGTAGCTAGAATTTTTTCTCCCGTTTTATTTATGGCAAATCCGTTTACCACGGTAAAAGTTCTTTTTGTTTCAGGGAGATTGTTATTCTCTTTCTTGCAGGCATTAAAAGTTATAAATGCAAAAAATAGCGTTATTCCCAGCAGACTGGCCGATTTCTTAAAAGTCATTTGGTTTTATTTTCTAAGAATAACTTTTCCGGTTGCCAATGAGTTATTTATGTTATCACGAATTTTGTAAACATATAAACCATCTGGCATCAAAATATTATTCTCATTGGAACCATTCCACTCAACAACATCTGAATTATTAAAACTAAACGTTTTAACTACCTGGCCATTCAAATTATAAATTTCCAAATCAGAGTTTTTTGAAATACTTACAGGCCGCACAAATTTTGTTGAAATTGAGAAAGGATTTGGTGAAGCGATATTAATATTTTCAACTTTATTTGATGAAATTCCGCTTACACCGTTTTTAAAATATTTTAATTCAATTCCATCACCTGTCCCAAGGTTTCTTGAATAAAGCCTGTCGGTGGGATTGTTCCAGTGTTCAAATACTCCCAGGCTTTTCAATGGAATTCCGTCTCTTTCCGGGTCATAAGTAAGTCCATCAGGCCAATATTCGCTGCTGGCGCACTGCATAAGGTGGTCAGCAACTTCAACTTTAAATGATACCGGATAATTTCCTTTATCGTCATCCATTACGTTTTCCTGAAAAAGTATATCAAAACAAACTGATTCCAGTGCAACAGGATCCTGTCCGACAAAGATTGAATTAGGATAATCATTGTTAAAGGGATCAGATTTAAACTTGCTGATATAACCCTGCCAGCTGTCACCGGCCCAAATACCATCAACAATATAAATTAATCCTTTTCCACCTGTCTGCTCATGTCCCATGTAATCAACCGTATGTCTGTATTTTTTACTTCCCCTGTTATTTCTCGGCAAAGAATAGTGCATTGCAATGGCATACTGTTCCTCAGGTTTTTCACCCATTTTCAAATATGATCCCTGGTGATTTTTAGCAATTAAAGTTATTCCACCTTCGTCGTGGGTTTTCAAACATGGCACATTAATTACATAGGTGGCATCCAGGTATTGTTGTGGTAAAGTGGAACTCATAGTTTTTCCATTGTTATCTTTACCGGCAAAAAATAATACAGTTTCTTCAGAGGGTTTGGTTTGTTTTACACCTGGTGCACCTCTACCATCAACATAATTTACATCTGGAAATGTACCGGCTACTACCCGCCTGTACTCTAATCTAAACTGGCGGTAGGGATCACCCAATGTAATATCTTGTTCGGAAACACCGGCATTTTCAACCAACTGATATAAAATGGCATTAAGCAATTGTGGCGTTGCATCCATTCTGGTTGGCCGGTCTCTGTCGCTACAACTTTGATTGGTAAGGTTAATTTTAAAAGCTATTTTCTCTCCGGGCGTATAGCCAACATCGCCTCTGCCATGGGTTTTATTATACGACCTGAAAATTGCGTCCCAGGCATCTTCAAGGTTATCCTTTTCAGCATACTCAAGAATAGCCAGCTCAAGCATAAATTCAATAGCAATGCCGTTTACATTTTTATCTGTGTACCAGTAATCGTTGCTACCGCTTTTCGGAATATAGTCTTCGTTTGTGGCATCTTCATCCTGCACCCAAACAACCCTTCCCGGAAATAATCCTTTGGCTTCACCAATTGGTGTATTTGATGCTACCGGGAAAGTATCATCCACCGGATTTAAAACATCGGCAATGGAATCTTTAGTGTCGTTTATGATGATAATGGAAAAGGATAATACCGCCAACAAAATAAAAGCTAAACCGATTAAATATTTTGAAGTACGAAACGACTGTTTTACTTTTTTTATCGAGAAAACTGAACCACTGATGGCCAGCAAATAAATTACAAATGAAGACATTAACGGAGCAGCAGCCTGCATACAGGGGTATCTTGCCCTGCTTGGTTTTGGGATAACTCTGACTAAAAACCAAAGTGTGGCAGTAATTCCGATAATAATCAGATATGTTTTGGAAAGTTTGAATTTTTTCCAGGAGAATTTTGTTTTCATAGTGGTTGGTTTTAATAGTCTTATAGTGGTAAAAATAAGCTTTTTTTCGGTTAAAGGAAATCAAGAGAAGTCAACACAGCAAGATTTAAATAAAATGAAACATTATTTTTGCAAATTGTCTTATAATTCTTAGATTTCGACACTTAACAAACAGAACTTAATGATTAAAACTAAAATTCCAAAGAAGGAAATATCTCCTCAACAAAAACTTAT
>ENA-ORCQ01000073-ORCQ01000073.1-marine-metagenome-genome-assembly--contig:-NODE-73-length-88014-cov-4.574752_pt1 | contig 88014 bp, 67 predicted proteins | sample MGYA00237780_ERZ508510 | MGnify/ENA primary metagenome ERZ508510 (study PRJEB26181, sample SAMN06268981) | marine metagenome | isolation source: Tt an E2 anaerobic enrichment on eucalyptus from sediment...
ACTCCCGGTTTTTATCTTAAATATCCTTGGCTAGCTAGACTTCAACCTAACGAGAAAAGCAATCGCTCAATTTAGGTTGAAGTCATGGTAAGACTTTTGGAAAAGATAATAATATTTTGATAAATGTATTAAGGAGAGTTGCGCTTCGCCTTTTTTCGGGTTGGAATTGAAAAAGCAAGAAATCCTGAATCGTAATTCACTTCGGTAACTTTACCTTCTTCATTTCTTTTGAATAAGAATTTTTCTTTTGATATGTTGGTAACCATTTCCAAACCGGCGTCTCTGATTTTGTCGACATTTATTTTTTCAACACTGGCTTTTTCACGAACCATATCCACGAAATACTTTTCTTCCGGAATTTCACTTATTGTTTCAGGTTGGTGATAACTGATTCTGCCCAGATTAGAATTTGGAATTCCTGACTGAATTACAGGATACAAACTGGCCAGTTGATCGGGGATTTCCACATCAGGACGAACAACAGCCAAATCATCTTTTTCAAGTCGACCTTTGGTGTTTTCCCTTAAACTTTTTGGTTGTTCGCTTTTTGTAGGTGCAGCTTTTTTAATGACAGGCTTTTTCGATTCTTTTTTAATATTTGTGACCGGTGCTTTTTTCTCTTTTTGTTTTGGAACAGCAATTTCTTCCGGATTGCTGCTTTTTTCCTCTGTAATTTTTTTTGAAACTTCAGCAACTTTGCTTTCGCTTTTTATTTGATTTGTCGAATAATCAATAAAAAAGTATACGGAAAGTGCCAGTATTAAAACTGCGGCAACTCTTGCCGACCATAATACAATTGTACTTCTTTTCGGGTGCTTAAGGATTTTATTTTTTTTAGCAAAGCTAATTGATGTATCAGGTTTTAGTTTTGTTAAACTAAAAAGTTTAATGTCGGTTTGTTTTTCAGGGTGTTTGGATATGTAGCTGATGAATTCAGATTTTTCGAATTCTGATATTTCTCCTTCCAAATCTGCAATAACAGCCTTGTTAAACTCTTTTTCAGAATCGTATTTTTCTTTAATTAAATGCTCTTTTTTTTCAAAAGTAATTTCTTCCTTTTCGAGGTTGATATGCTCAAAAAAAGATAATTCTTCTTTTAAATCCGGATTTTGTTGAAGAAATTCTAAAAAATCATCAATCATATTTTCATCGAGTTTACCATCAAAGTAATCGATAAAATAAGATTCGTAATTTTCCCTTGTAATTTGCATTGTTTTTCCTTTCTTCCCCATATTGATAAACAAGAAGCATTTATGCCACTGCTTCCATTCTTCCTAAATATTTTTTTAAAAATACTCTCGCCCTATATATATATACTTTTACCTGTGATTCGCTTAAATTTGCTATTTCACCAATTTCTTCGTACGAATACCCCTCATAATCGCGAAGAAGAAGTACAGTTTTTTGTACTTCAGGCAATCGGTCAACAGCTTCTTTAAGTATCTCACCTATATCAGTATAATTGTTTTCATGGCTTTGTTCAGGCAGTTTGTTGTCTTCAGAATATGTCGACCTTTTGTCTTTTCTGATAATGTCGATCATAGTATTGTATGCTGTTCTGAACAGGTACGATTTTACCTTGGCAAAATTTACATTATCCACGTTTTTCCAAAGTTTTTCGTAACTGTCCTGTACAATATCCTCGGCTTTATGCACATCTTTTATACTTTTCAGTATAAAGCGATATATTCTGTCGGAGAATAGTTCAACCGATTTATTGTACTCGTTTACTGTCATCTGTTTTCTTAGCGCTATTCTGAATATATGACGAACAAGTTGATTGGATGTTACAGGGGAATGAAAATTTTAACAATTGAGGAAAATAAAAGAACCGTTCTTCTGTTTGAAAAGAACGGTTCTTTTATTGTATTTTAATATTATTATTATTCCACTATTTCAATCCAACCATGGTTATCCGGCTCATCGCCATACTGAATTGCCTGAAGTTTATTGTAAAGTTTTTCACTCACTGGTCCCGGTTTTCCATCTTTTGAAAACAGATATGTTTTTTTCTCATCGAAATCATCAATACGGGAAATTGGACTGATAACCGCTGCAGTTCCGCAGGCACCTGCTTCCTCAAATGTTTCCAGTTCTTCAACGGGTACTTCACGAACTTCAACTTTCATTCCCATTTCTTTGGCTAAAACCATCAGACTTTTATTGGTAATTGACGGAAGAATTGTAGAAGATTTTGGTGTAACGTAAGTGTTGTTCTTTATTCCAAAAAAATTGGCTGCACCACATTCATCAATATATTTTTTCTCTTTTGCATCAAGATAAAAAATATTGGAGTAACCCAGTTCGGCCGCTTTTTTAACTGCAACCAAACTGGCAGCATAATTACCACCAACTTTATATTTTCCCATACCAAGAGGTGCAGACCGATCAAACTCACGCATAATTACAAAAGGAGTCGTTTTAAATCCTCCTTTAAAATAAGGTCCTACCGGCATTACAAAAACCATAAACATATATTCATTGGCAGGTTTTACTCCAATTTGCGGGCCTGAACCAAACAATACCGGACGGATGTACAACGAAGCTCCGGAGCCATAGGGAGGAACAAATTTTTCATTAAGTTTAACTGCCTTTTTTACGGCTTCCATAAATTTCTCGGCCGGAAGTTGTGCCATTAAAGTACCTGCACTTGAATCCATCATTCGTTTTGCATTTTCATCCATTCTGAAAATACGGATTTTGCCGTCTTTTCCCCTGAATGCTTTTAATCCCTCAAATGCTTCTTGTCCGTAATGAATTGCAGTTGCTGAAATGTGCATATTAAAATACTCGCTGTCGCTGACTTCAAGTTCTCCCCATGCACCATTTTTATATAGGCACCTGATGTTAAAATCGGTTTTTATGTATCCAAAATTTAAATTGTTCCAGTCGATATTTTCCATGTCTGAATATATTAGCCGTGGTTTTTAGCCGGTTGATCATTCAACCAATCTTTGGCAAATTAAGAAAAATTTATGTTTCAAGTACAAAAGTTTTGTCAGGGTTCCTGCGAAAAATAAAATGTTTTACAACTGATTAATAAACTGAACAAAGTATCCATTGTGTTTTCTGATATTTAAAACCAGGTTGTTTTCGAAAATAAGATACTGTCCTTTAATCCCTGTTAGTTTTCCTTCTATCTTTGAAGATTTATCAAAACCAATACTTTTAACCGTTTTTGGGTAGGAAATTACCGGGTATTCTATTTCCGTAATTTTATTATCCGGATCAAAATAATTTTTTAATTCCAGTGGCAATAATCCATAAACTTTTTCTTTTTGTTTTACTAAATCCAAATCCTTGGCCACTTCATTTTTTAGCATTGCCCTCCAATTGGTTTTATCTGTAAAATGTTTTTTTAAAAACACTTCGATTACACCGGCAATGTGACGATTTGGAGTTTTTGCAAGTTGAATTGCAAAACTTGCTCCCTGGTCAATCCATCGGGTAGGAATTTGGTGATTACGTGTTACCCCAACCTTAACTTCACTGGAAACAGCCAGGTAAACGATATGCTCAATTAAGTCATGTTTTTCTGCCCATTCCATATCGCGTGCAATACCGAATTGTGCCTTGGAAAGCTCTGGTCGTACAACAGACTCACCTGCCTCGGGAGCAGTTTGTAAGCAGTTATAACAAAAGCCCTGTCCAAATGAAGTTTTAGTGCGTTTACCACAAGAAATACAGTTAATTTGACCATTGTAAATCAATGATATTTCTTTGCCAATAAAATCGTTTAAAAGAATTTCATTTTCTCCTAAACGAAGAAAATATTTTACCGGACTTTCAAGTTTTGTCCGCATTTTTATAAGGTTGCCTTCGAGCTGCATAGTTTTAATTTAGATAGTGATATTATGAATATGTGATTCCCGAACAATAATACAAACATAGGAATAATGCAAAAGTTGCTGAAAGATTGTTTGACTTTACTTTCAGTATTAGTCATAGTATGACTCAAAGTCGTGCTATGACTAATTATAGAAGTTCTACCCCCCAATTTCCAATTCCAAACCAAATTTCTTAAAAACCGAAATTGCCATTTTTTGTTCTTTTTCTGTAGGTTCAGTCATTTCAAAATCCTTATAATCTGACCCGAGTTTTTGATATTTGTTAACAGCAATGTTGTGGTAAGGTAAAATATTTAACAAAACGGGTGATGCGATTTCCAAATCGCGTCTTTTAAGGTTTAATTGAGAAATAAATTCAGCCATTTTTGTGACCTCCTCCAAACCTGTATTTACGTTTTTTATGAATGGAATCCTGATATTAACATTTGCACCAAATTCATTCAGAATTTTCAGGTTTTTTAAAATTAAACGGTTATCAACTCCTGTCCATTTTTTATGTTGAACCGGATCCATCATTTTTAAATCATAAAGAAACAAGTCGGTATGTTTGGCAACCTCCAACAAGGTTTCGGTGGATGCAAATCCAGAAGTATCCACAGCCCTGTGAAGTCCTTGTTTGCCACATTCTTTAAGCATCTGAATCAAAAATTCTGAAAACATTAATGGTTCTCCTCCGCTAAATGTTACTCCTCCATTTGATTGTTTGATATGAACTTTTTCCTTTTGAATAATATCAATTAATTCTTCAGGCTTATAAAACTTACCAGACATTTCGATGGCTTTGGTTGGACAGGCATCGGCACAAAGGCCACATAAATTGCATTTATCTGAATTGGTTACAATTCCCTGAGGTGTTAATGTCAAAGCATTTTCAGGACAAATCTCAATACAGTCTTGTGAACCAATACATTTTGAAGGAGTGTAGAGTTTTTGAACTTTTGGCGACTGGCTTTCAGGATTATGACACCAGGCACAAGTAAGCGGACAACCTTTAAAAAAGATAGTTATCCGTATCCCCGGGCCATCATTTATAGCGTAGCGTTTTATGTCGAAAATAAGTGGTTGAGTCATTTCATTTTAAATTCCAATAAACAAGCTCCAAATCTCAAATAAACTCCAAATACCAATCTTTAAAATCTAAAAAACTCTTTGTTTGAAATTTGGTGTTTTGAAATTGGAATTTGTTTGTTTTTTGATTATTGATATTTGGTGCTTCAGATTACTTCATTTTCCGTTCTGTCAATCACCTCCTGCTGTAAATCAGCATTCATATCGTTAAAATAATCGCTGTAACCCGCCATTCGAACCAGGAGATCTTTGTAATCTTCAGGGCAAGCCTGGGCTGCCAGTAAAGTTGCAGTATCAACCACATTAAATTGAATATGATGACCTCCCAGGGTAAAATAGCTTCTTATTAGATGACCCAGTTTTTCCACGTCTTTTTCACGTTTTAACAAACTCGGTACAAATCGAAGATTTAAAAGTGTTCCTCCGGATTTAATTTGGTCAAGTTTACCAAGCGAACGAATAACATTGGTTGGTCCGTGTGTATCGCAACCATGGGAAGGTGATGTTCCATCGGAAATGGACTTACCTGCAAAACGACCGTTTGGTGTGGCTCCTAAAACCAGTCCGAAATATACATGACAAGTGGTGGAAAGCATGTTTAAATGAAACGTTTCACCTTTTATATTGGGTTTACCATCGATTGCTTTATATAAATCATTATAAACACGTAAAGCAATTTCATCCGCATAATCATCGTCGTTTCCAAAAAATGGAGTTCGGTTTAAAATTCTTTGTCGAAGCACTTCTTCTCCTTCAAAATTTTTAGAAACAGCTGATAAGAGAGTTTCCATTGAAAAAGTACCCTCTTCAAAAACATGCTTTTTGATAACCGAAAAACTATCAGTTACGGTACCAAGTCCGGTACACTGAATGTAATTGGTGTTGTATCGCGGGCCACCATTGTAATAATCTTTTCCTTTCGAAATACAATCTTCAATAACCACTGACAAAAACGGTGCAGGAGCATATTTGGCGAACATTTTATCGATATAATTACTTACCCTGATTTTTAAGTCAACTATATAATCCAGTTGTTTTAAAAATGCCAGGTAGAGCTCTTCGAAATTTTTAAAATCCAAAGGATTACCAGTTTCAATTCCGGCCTTTTTGCCTGTTAATGGATCGATACCATTATTTAATGTTAGTTCTACAATTTTGGGGACATTTAGATAACCTGTTAAAATGTAGGCTTCTTTTCCAAATGCACCAACTTCAATACATCCACTACAGCCACCTTCATAGGCATCTTTTAAAGATTTTCCCTGATTTGTCAATTCCTGAACATAGATATCAGGATTAAATACCGAAGGATAACCATGTCCCTGACGAATTACTTTTGTAGCTGCAGTTAAAAATTTGTCAGGAGTTTTTTGACTGATGTGTACTGAATTACCGGGTTGCAGGATATGTAATTCCTCAATAATTTCAAGCATAATGTATGAAACTTCGCTTACCCCATCAGATCCATCAGGTTTTAATCCGCCAAGATTAATATTTGTAAAATCGTTGTAAGTTCCACTTTCCCGGGCTGTAATTCCGACTTTAGGTGGGGCAGGGTGGTTGTTTACTTTTATCCAGAAACAACTGATTAGTTCTTTTGCTTCTTCCCGGGTAATTGTTTCATTTAAGATTTCTTTTTCATAAAAAGGAGTTAAATGCTGGTCGAAATGTCCCGGATTCATTGCGTCCCAGCCATTTAATTCTGTAATGGTTCCAAGGTGAACAAACCAATACATTTGTATTGCTTCCCAAAGATTTCGCGGAGCATTTGCAGGTACCCGACGGCAAACTTCTGCAATCTGACGCAGCTCTTTTTTGCGTTGATTGTTATTTTCCTTTTCAGCTATTTTTTCCGCTAATTCAGCGTGTCTTTCAGCAAAAACAACAGCCGCATCGCAAGAGATCAACATGGCTTGTAATTCTTCCAGTTTTTCTGTTGCATCGGGATCGTTTAAAAAATCAAGTTGCCGAATTTGATCATCTATCTCCTTTTTGAAATCCAACATTCCTTTCCTGTAAATCTTACCGTCGAGGGTGGTGTGTCCCGGAGCTCTTTGTTCCATAAATTCTGTAAAAACACCAGCGTGATAAGCAGCTTTCCATGTTTCAGGAACATGATTAAAAATTCGTTCGCGCATGGTTCGGCCTTTCCAGTAAGGAATAACTTCCTGCTCGTAAGTATCAATATCTTTTTGAGGTATGGTATATCGTTGTTGCTCACGGGAATTAAGTACATGAAAATCTTCAACACTGTGACAGGTAAGTTCCGGGAAAGTAGGTACAGATTTAGGATAGGGGCCACGCTCACCAACAATGAGTTCATCATCGCCAATGTAAATGGTTTTTTGCTTACAGATTTCCATAAAATTCAAAGCCCGCATCATAGGTGCCGAATATTTACCTTCATTTTCTTTGTAAAACTGAGTTGTAATTAATGCCCGTTCAATCGAAAGAGATTCCTGGGTGTCAACACTTTCTTTACGAAGCTGTTGAATACGTTTATTCATTCCGGGAAGATGGGTTTTTTTAGTTGAGTAAAAATTCCCTTCAGCACCGGCTTTTCGTTCGGGAGTTCTGACAGTATTGATATCTGTTATTGTCATTTTTATAAGAATGAAGTTGAAAAAAAGAGAAAATTGAATCAGGGAAATGATTCAGAACAGGGATTAACAACAAGTACTAAGCATAAAACATCCGGCAACTAAAAAGACATCGATAGCTGCCGGGCAGATTTGTTTTATGTGGTTTTAAGTGCATTGTAATACTTAAAATTTTAGTGTAAAATTAAAGAAATTGAAATATTTAATAAAGCAGAACCGTAATATTTAAAATAAATATTTGAGACAAATAAGTCTGAAAATTAGTCAGTTGGTTTAAAATAAATCCAAACGGTCACTTCATTTTTTGCTTCATGAATTCTGACTACTTCTACTTTTATTACATCTATATTTGTATTTTGTTTTACCTCATCGAGAAGTAGCTTTTTACTGTTTAAAACATGTAAACCGGAAGGCATAAATGTTAATGGTTTTTTCAAAATTTCTTTTTTGGGTTTATAGTTTTCCATAAAATAAGCCGCACCAAAAATAATAATGTTGGTAAACAGCAACCCGGCCCAATCAGAAACCCTGTAATCGACCAAAGCATTATTTATCGATAATCCGATAACCATAAAAAGATAGGTCATTTCTTTCAGGTCGATTGGTGGAGTTCGAAAACGGATAATGCTGAAAATTGCAAAAAGTCCAAAAGCCAAACCTACGTCCAATCGGACATTTTCCAAAGCTGATGCAACAATAAATACAACCAGACCCATCATAAAATAAGAAAAAATGTTCTCCGACTGGCTATTGTATTTGTAGTAAATAAACCGTATGATAAGAAAAACCGAAGCAGAATTGACCAAAAGCCGAAGAAAGAAATCACTCAACCTGGTACCGTCAGCATTAACAAAAATTTCCTGTAGAAAACTGGATAAAAGAATCATTTTGGTTTAGTTTTAAAATTCTTCTCCTCTGCAAAAATATTCAAGGTTATTTATAAATCTATCCGGATTGCTGATTTCAATATAAAACTCCTCAACAAAATCCAGTACAGATTTTTTTTCTTTGTCTGAAAGATATCGAAAATCTTTTATGGTATTGATAATTTCTTCTTTTTTATCATTAAATAACTTAATGGTTTTTAAGTAGTTTTCTTTATTATCGCGGCAATAACCCAAATATTCTCTTTCGAGTACCGAATTTGTATTTGACGCCCATTCCTGTGGGAAAGAATAATTTGTATTGACAAATCCTGAGAAATCAAAATCGTAAGGAACAGGAATAACTTTATCTGAGATTTTATTTAAAGATTTCAGGTATTTAATATTATGGCCGCTTTTAAATCTCCAGTCGGTATCCGAAATTAAATATCTGAAAAAGGCAACACGATCCGCGTCTTCCACTTCCACATCTTTACCTGTTACAATTTTCGAATCAATTTCCATAGCATTGTTACGTTTGCTTACCAAACCTAAAGGCTCTATAATAAATCCAAATTTTTTATAGTTTCTTTCTTTTTTCCCTGTATCTATATAATCGATATCAAGCAAGCGGACTCTAAAGCTGTATTCACTCAGAACAGAATATATTTTATAAACAAGATACTCTCTGAAAACATAAGTTTCACCATATTTTGTAGTTGAACATGGCGTAACAACTTTGATTTTTTTTAAACCTTTTAATTCCTCATTTTCTATGGGATCTGTTTTAAAATTGAGAAACAAGGGAGGAAAAAAACATTCTCCCCGCCTGAAATTACCACGTGCTTTTATCCTGATATTTTTAGTGATTGGGTCCATCCCTTCATAATTAACAGTTAATACTGCATCAAGGTATTCTCCATTTCTTTTATTTTTGATAAAGGATGTTATATCATATTCAAGGGTAATCGGAAGGGGTTTATCGGTTTCAAAAAATGATTCGTTGCGGACTGTATCGTTTACCTCCCCAATATAAGAAATGTCAATAGAATCCTGGTTGTTTTGAGTTGTAGCTAAAAAGGGCAGAGTAAATACGAAAAGTGAAACAAGAAGTTTTTTCATAGTCAAAAAATCAGATTTTAATTGTAACCATCTAATAGAATGCAAATTAGTGAAAATATGTTATTTGAGTAAAATGATATTTGTGTTTTTTTAAGCTGAATATTTCAGTTTTAAACAAGACAAGCAATTAATAGTTTCTTCTTTTTTCTGAACATTTACTTATACATCAGAGTTAATAGATATCGTTAAGTTTTTTATACAATTTTTGAATTAGCTCAGCAGAATTGAATTTGAAAGTTGGGATAGCCATTATTTCCGGGAAATTTGTTCGGCAGTTTTCCTATCTTTGTTAAAGACAATTAGCAACAAACAAATACATTCATATTAAAAATTAACCGTTAAATTAGAATAATGAAAATTACAATAAAAACAGGTTTGGTAATTTTGGTTTCAATGTTGTTGGTATCGTGCAGTACTTCAACCAAACTTGTTGGAACCTGGGCAAATGAAGAACACAAAAACAATCAGTTTAAAAAAATTGGTGTTATAGCCATGTTACCCGATAATTCCAGCAGATATTTGGTAGAACGCGCAATAGTGCAAAATTTAAAGGAGAATAATCTGCCCGGAATGGAAACATACGAAGTTTTTCCTTTTGCAGGACGATTGGGTGAAATGTTAAGTAAATCTGACAACCCAAAAGCACTTGAAGAACGAATAAAAAAGAATGTAAATGAAGTTGGATTTGATGCCTTAATTTTTGTGTCATTACTCGATAAGCAGAAAGAGCAAAGATTTGTCCAGAGCCATAACAGTTACGATTATTTAGGTGGAACCGGATATTATGGAACACCAAGAGTTGTCCCGGGTGCTGCAGCTATGCCTTTTACCTATGGAGCTTATTATAACTATTATGCCTATAATTACGGTAATGCATATGCATCAGGTTATTACGTTGATGATGTTACTTACTTTCTGGAATGTAATCTTTTTGATGTAAAAGAAGAAGAATTGCTTTGGACCGGACGAACAAAATCAACCAATATACAATCAGTTGAAGAAGAAGCAATTAAACTTGCGGATATGATTGTAAAAGATATTGTTTCCAGAAAGGTAGTGATACCTTAGTTTTTTAAAAACAAACGAGGATGTATCAGAATAAAACAACTTTAACTAATACATCCCCGGTATAAAAAAGATTTTCAGGAAATTATGGTTTCCTGTTTTCCAAACGTTCTAAATAATTCTTTTTTGCTTCCTCCGGATCTTCTTTAATATCTACATAAATTCTTGTTTTATCATCAATTACTACCAACTGTAATTTAGATAAATCCGGAGATTTAAAACCGTTTTGTTTCTTGTCACTCATAACACTATTCCTTTCCTTTTAAAACCACAGGTTTTTTCCTGCAGCATGTTACACATCCCGATACATCATTCACAAGAACAATTTTTCAATCGCTTTTCAAAAGTTTAATGTTAAGTAGGTAGGATTTTGGACTTGCAAAAATAAATATTTTTTTTGAAAGTATTAATATGCAAGCAATTATCCCTAATGTGAATTTGGATTTTAAGTAAAAAATATAACGTATCTATTTTATTAAAGTTGTGCAAATCTATGAAACCATCACTGGTTCCGGGCCATCAAAATATACTTTTATTAGTTCTCCTTCTTTATTAAAAATTACTGTTCTTTTTTTGTTAATCCATAAGGCACAAAGCGACCCACAGTAGTTTTCCCATTTAAGAATCATTTCAACAACATATACATCTTCGTAATTCTCAGTGGCTTCATTTTCGTTTTTTATAATAGTATAACTCTCATTAAATTTAACTTCAGCCTTATAATCAAAAGCTGCTGTAATAAATATTGTATTCAGAACGCCGGCATCCAGGTCATCAATCAGCTCAGAATAATAGTTGACAGCATCAATTGTTATTGCATATGGAATCAGTACTCCGTCAAAACTATTGTAATACCAGTATGCCGAATCCGGTATCTCCATATTTGAAAAAACTGCTGCTGCCATTACATCCATTTTCGGTGGATAAGTATTTTCCGCAATTTCAATTAGATTCTTCTCAAAATCATTGGCTGAAATTCGTGCAACGGATTTTGTATAGCTTATTTCTATTTCCGGTTCTTCTGTTTCTTTGTTGCACGAAACAGAGAAAAATACAAGCATCAAAATGAAAGCAAACAATTTATTTATCTTCATTTAAGAATATTTTTAATAAAGATAGATTGAAACCTGAAATGGTTGCTTCTTATTACTTAATCTAATTGAAAAACTGATTTTTTATAAATGAAGATATATCGCTGAACCATCAGAGATAAATATTTTCATCTAAACTTTTTAATATGATTTAAGTTTTAGTCAATCTTTTAGTCAATCCCAAATCTCAATTTTACAGTTTGATATTGTTGGTTCCCGAATTTAATTTTAGCTTTTTATCATTCCAGATAAAATCAGCCTTCATTTTTTCCGACACAACAATTTTTCCGTTAACAGCTCCTTCTTTAAAACCAAGATTCATTATTATTTCACCTTTTGGATGATTCAGGCTTGCATTAATTTGTTTTAGATCTCCGGGATTTGGTTTAATTTCAATTTTTTCAAAACCTGCTTCAACGGCTTTTATGCCACAGATGGTTTTATAAAAATGAATATTTGGACTGCAACTCCATGGATGACAATCAGAACGCTGAGTACGACTTCCGGTTAGTGCAACTTCGGTAAAAGTGCTTAAATTGTTGTCCATCATCTCTTTCCATCCTGCTAAATGATTCTGGAATTCAGTTTCAAGTCCTGCCTTACCAAAAGCTTCGAAAAGATAGTGATGAAAATAGAGTCCAATTTCTGAAATTTTTTCTTCTTTAAATATTTGAGAAAGAGTTTGTTGAGCTTTTTCTCCTTCAACCGCACCGGCCAAAACTGCAAAAATATTGGTGTGCTGCGAATAATACTTCATTTCCGGAGTATCAGAGTAAATTTCTTTTTCAGAATTCCAGCACAATTTGTTTACAGCTTCATTCAGCTTTTGGGATTTTTTTTCATAGAGATCTGCCAGATGATCTTTCCCAATAAACCGATAGATTTTTGCAGCATTTTGTAAAGTATACGAATAGTGTAAAGAGAACAGTGCTGAGTTTCCTTCGATACCTCCCGGAGGAACACCGCTTTCCCAGTCTACACACCAATCGGCATAAGCCCACCAGTCAATCGGGCCCGTTAAACCATTTTTCTGAACCTTTTTATTGAACCACTCTAAAACTGTGTAAATTCCAACATCAAACTGAGATGTAAATTCTTTGTCTCCGGCCCACAGCATGTGGTCGTGAATGATGTCAATCCAAACCAAAGAATAAATAGGAATTGTAAGATTAAAGCCATCTGGATAACAGGCCCGGGTTAATCCTTCCGGAATTTTTGACCAGTTGGCCTGCAGGATCATTTGCCTTACCAAATCATCATTCCCCGAGAAATATTGGATAGCTTCACCATGAATTCGTGCATCGCCAATGTATTGCATTTGTTCGTAATGTGCATCGCTTATCAATAAATCCTGGGCACACAAGGAAGCTGTTCTCCAACCCGGTTCCATTAAGGAATTGAGGAATTGGTTATCGCATTCGAAACTTGATTTTAACTCTACAGGGTATTCCTGTTTTTGATTGTAAAAATCTACAATTTCCAAAGGGGTATCGCCAGTTTCAATATCGATTTGAATGTATCGGAATGAACGAAACCAGTTGGGCCGGTACAAACGGTTTTCACCACCTTCAGGCATGATTATATCGGAAACACCAATTAGCTGATTTCCTTCAATTTTACTTCTGTCGTCTTTTCCAATTCTGTCGGCATGAAAAAGCGTTTCGGAATAGGAAACTTTCACATGACTGTTTTTTCCTCCAGACAATATCATTTCCGGATATCCCAAAGTCATAACTTTATTATCCATCAAAATGCTGACTTTTTGATTAGCTGGAATTTTGAAATTTTTAATCGATGCTATTTTTTTAAGGCCTTTCCAGTTATAAAAAGTTGAAAATTCTTCTCTTTTTTCAATTTGATTTTGAATGGGTCGCTCCACCAGTAGCCAGCCGTCAGGGTAAAACATTCCTGAAATGTTGTTGTACCTGAAAGATGAAATATCCAGGTATTTGGCTGGTTTCCAATTACTGTCGTCAAAATTTAATTCCTGCCATCCCCATAAATAGTCGGCACCTACAATACTATCTGTTGGATTGGCAACATACAATCCCTGTGTGATATCAATACGATGCAACCACCTTACAATTCTTTCGTGGTATGCCAGATCGTTTGTAGCTTTCCAGCCGTTGTTCCCTGTATTTATAATTTTCTCAGCTTCAGTTTCTCCCTCCATAAAAAATGCGGTTAAATGCGAAAGTTGAGAAAATCCTCTCCTTGGTCCAAAATTGATAACTTCTGCAGCAATGACATTTTTCCCTGGTTTAAAGTACGGTGCTAAATCAACAGTTTGGTAATACCAATGTTCCAAATCACTTCTTCCCGGACCTTTACAAATATATTCTCCGTTTATAAAAAGGCGATAATTGTTATCTGCCGAAATTTTTACCTTAAAACTTTCAGGTACTTTATCAAAATCCACTGTTTTTCTGAGATGAATAACATTGTGTTCTTTTAATTCAATATCTTCTGCAGAAATCCAGCTGGCGCTAAAAGTTACCTCCTGGGCAAGAGTTGTTGCAGATAAAAATATTCCTAATATGAAAACAGATATTTGTTTTTGCATTTGTTTATTTTTTAGCAGCTTCGAAAAAAGCATTAATATTTTCTATTGAAGTGTCATCCTGAATATTGTGGGCCGGGGCAACAATATAACCTCCATTTCGACCCAGTATATTTTTACGTTTTTGAATTTCATCCTTTATTTCGTCGGGTGTTTTGTTAGGCAATAAATCCTGAACACAAACTCCACCAAAAAAAATCAAATCCTTTCCAAATTCTGTTTTCAAAAATTCAGGTTCCATTCCGCTTGCCAGTGGTTGTATGGGATTTAGAATATCCAGTCCTATTTCTATAAATTCCGGGATAAAAGGGCCAAAAGCACCACAGGAATGCCAGGCAATTTTTATATCGGGATTTACTTTTTTAAACTCGGCAAACATTTTTTTTATACGGGGTTTAAAATATTTTCGAAATGTTTCCAAATCCATTATCTGGCTTTGTTGAGTACCAAAATCGTCGCCACACCATAAAACATCAGCACCGAGTTCAATCATTTTTTTTCCGTAATGGGTATGTATTTCCTGTATTTTATCCAGAAGCGGATTAACATATTCTGCATCCATCATCAAATCCATCAGAAATTTTTCAAGGCCAACCAGGTACCAGGCTGTTTCAAAGAGTGTGGTTTCCAAATCGGCAATAATCCCATGGGAATGGCCATATTTTTTTATGGTTTTTTCAGCTTCTTTCCAGCGACCTTCGGCAAAAATATCAGGGAAAGCATAACTTTCGATGTCTTCTTTGGTTGCTGCATTTGCCAATGGATAAATATGAAACTCGTTATATAATCCCATGGGTTTAAAAACCATTCCCCATTCGTTTTCAATCAGTCCATTTGCCAGCGTTTTTGTAGGAAAATTATAAGGAGCACATGTTGCTATTCCCACTGCATCATTTCCTAATTCAACCAACAAATCCATATGCGATGCACGGGTTGAAAGCATTGAATCCAAAGGTTCTTCAAACGGAAGATTAAAATATTCTGACATTTTTTGAGCTACCTGTGGAGTTAGAGTTGCAAACAAAGGTGGCCGATCAGGAATTTCCCGGTTAATGGTTTTAAGGAATCGGGTTTTGGAATTCATAGGTTTTGGAATAATTTATGACCACAAATTTCCGGATTATTTTTATTTATTCCGTACAGTTTACGGAAATAATAAATTCTATTTTTATACTTTTCGGAACAAGTTGTTACGGTATTCAAATGGAGTTATACCAACATATTCTTTAAATTTTTTACTAAAATACTGTTGAGATACAAAACCTGAATCAAAGGCAATTTCTTTGATTGTTAATGACTGATCCCTGAATAATTCAAGCGCTTTGTTAATTCTGTATTCAATTAAGTATGCAACCGGACTTACGCCAATTTTCTTTTTAAAATTTGAACGAAGATATCTTGATGAAACTCCCAGTTCTTTTGCAAACTTTTCCAGTTGTACGCTTTGATTAAAATTTGAATGAATGTATTGAATGGTTGCCTGTGTATGTTCATCAATCTGATTGTTGTCAAAATGCAATTGATTATCCAATTCTCTTGAGATCAAAATAAAAAGTTCAGCCAGATAGAGCCGTGTAAGCACATCAAAATTTACTTTTTTATCATTCAATTCCCTAACCGCCTTATTAACAAGCCGGTTCATTTCGTTATTATTTCTGATTTTTATAAGTCGTTGAGAATGTGTAAGTAACTGATAAAGAAAAGAAAGTTGATGTTTTAATTCCGGATTTGGAAACATTTGAGGAAATATATCAAGCTTAAATTCAAGTTGAACCAAAACTGCTTTTTCCTTTGTTGTAAAAAAATAATGTGCGGTGTGGGGATAAAGAATCATACAATCTCCCTTTTGAAAAGACACAATTTTTTCGTCTATTTTCAGATAACATTTCCCGCTTCTTACATAGTTAATCTCAATATTTTCATGGCTGTGTGGGCCGAAAGTAAAGTTTTTCTGATAATGTTTGACCTCAAATATTTCGGCAAGATTTTGAACTTTCCCTTTTTCAAATATTTGTTTTATGTAATTGTTTATTTGATTCAACCTGTACTTTTTTTAATGATTCTAATTTAAAAAAATCATTGATTAAACTTAAAATAGCCATATCAAATTTGAAAAGATAAATGAACTTGATTAAGGGTATTTTTCTTTTACTTTTGCGTGAAATATGCTTACATGAAGAAAACGGGAATAATTATTATTTTATTGATTTCTAATTTCACTCTTTTTGCACAAAACGAAGTTGGCCCCGACGGCGATAAGCTGCTTTGGATTGTGCTGATAATTGCTTTGGCCGTTTTGGCGTGGTTAAGATTCGGGAAAAAACCAAAAAAAGGAAAACCGCTTTTTACCAGGGAGAAAGTGAAAATTTCTTTGGAAAAAAATCGGGTTTATTTTCCTGAAAATCTCAAACTTTCAGTAAAAAATACAGGTAATGTTGATCTTGATCTTGATCGCCCGCTGTTAATTTTCGACAAGTTTTGGATAAAACGAAAGTTCAAATTGAAAGGTATTGATAATCGGTCTCTTTATCCCTTATACCTTGAAAAGGGAAAAACACATACTTTAAATATCGATTTAAATCATTTTTATTCTTACGATAAAAAACTAAAACGATACTCAAAGGTAAAAGTTGCGATTTCAAATATTAAGAACAAAAAACTCGGAGTAAAGTCAGTTTACACCCGTAAAACATTGATAAAATATTAAATGCGAAACTGGAAATTTAATCATATCGATTTTTCTACCTATCCGTATTATGAAGGTAATGATTTGGGTGTGTTTTGGTCGCCTGAGAAAACTGTAGTAAAAATCTGGGCGCCAACTGCACAGATTGTTGAACTTCGTTTATATAAAGATGGAGATGGAGGTGAGTCATTTTTTAAAACCAAACTTCAATCAATTGGAAAAGGAATATGGTCGGTGGTTTTAAAAGGCGATTACGAGGGAAAGTTTTATACATTAAAAATAAATGATGGAGACTGGTTAAATGAAGTACCTGATATTTATGCCCGAAGTGTTGGAGTGAATGGAAAAAGAGGGATGATTTTTGATGCTGAAAAAACCAATCCTGAAAATTGGCAAAAAGATAAAGGCCCGAAATTATCCAATTTTACTGATGCAATAATCTATGAAACTCATGTACGCGATTTTTCGGTTTCAAAAAACTCAGGCATTGAAAACAAAGGGAAATATCTGGGATTTACGGAATCAAATACCAAAACGGACAAAGGAATTTCGACCGGTTTGGCACATCTGAAGGAATTGGGAATAACACATGTTCATTTGTTGCCGGTTTACGATTTTGCAACGGTTAACGAAAAACAACCTTTTGAAAAATATAACTGGGGATATGATCCTCAAAATTATAATGCACCTGAAGGTTCGTATTCAAATACACCATCAGATGGAGCAGCCCGGATTAAGGAATTTAAAAAGCTGGTTCAGGCACTGCACAACAATGGAATAGGAGTGATTCTTGATGTTGTTTATAACCACACCTATTATACAAAAGAGTCGGTTTTTAATCAAACAGTTCCCGGTTACTTTTATCGACAAAAACCTGATGGCAGCTTTTCAAATGCATCGGGTTGCGGAAACGAAATTGCATCTGAAAGGGCTATGGTTCGAAAGTATATCATCGATTCATTAAAATATTGGGCACATGAATTTCATATTGATGGATTCAGGTTTGATTTAATGGGTATTTACGACCTTGAAACCATGAGAGCCGTTCGTTCAGAATTAGAAAAAGAAGTGCCAGGAATTTTACTTTATGGCGAAGGATGGGTTGCTGATCAAAGTCCTATGCCGGAAAAAATGAGAGCAGTAAAAAACAATATCTCCCAGTTACCCGGAATTGCAACTTTTAACGATGATTTTAGAGATGCTTTAAAAGGAAATCATGGATCAAAAAAAACAAGAGGATTTGTCAGTGGGATAGATTTGCGTGAGGAAGCCGTGAAATTTGGTATTATAGCTGCAACCGGTCATCCGCAGATTGTTTATGATTATGTTGAAACTTCAAAAAGTGCATGGGCTGCCGAACCCAATCAGTGTATTAACTATGTCTCCTGTCACGATAATTATACGCTTTGGGATAAGTTGAAAATGAGTGTTTCCAGGGCAAAAGATGAAGATTTGCGCAAAATGGTAAAATTGGCAGGTGCCTTAATTTTAACGTCGCAGGGAGTACCTTTTTTACATGCCGGAGTGGATTTTTGCAGGACAAAGGGCGGGGATGGCAATTCATATAAATCTTCCGATTCGGTAAATCAAATAGATTGGGACAGAAAAGAGAAATACTTTGATGTTTTTACCTATTTTAAACAGCTTATAAAATTGCGAAAAAATCATCCGGCTTTCAGAATGATTTCTGCAGAGGAAATACGAAATAACCTGAACTTTTGTACCCAATACCAAACAGGTATTGTTTCGTATTGTATTGAAGGGAAAAAAGCAGGGGATAAATGGGGAAAAATCATTTTGATATTTAACGGACAAAAAACCGATGTAAAAATTCCATTACCTGAAGGAAATTACCTGCAAATGGTTAAGGCTGACGAGTTTTTTAATAAAAAGTCTGCTGAATCTGTTTCAGATGAAGTTAAAGTGGAGGGAATTTCTATGTCAATTCTTATCGCTGAATAATCTATTTTTCCGATTTTATCAGCATCATTATTCCGGGCCACATAACTTCTACACCATGTACCATTTGACCATGATGTAGTTGTGTTTTTCCGGTTTTTACAATGTTTTTTCCCTGTTCAAATGCTTCAAGATAGTTAACAGGAATGTGGTGTTGTTTGTAATCGTAGCGGTTCCCTTCGCGGATAAAAACTAAATTGTCGTTAATATAAATTCCATTAAAATAACCACTGCTCCATGTAGTAAATACCATTTTTGCTTCGGTAATTTTTTTGATATCGGAGTTTATAAAAATTGATTCTTCGTGTTCGCCATTGCGCGTAACCCATTGCTGTGGAACATCGGTGGGTTTGCAAAGTTCAACCGAATAGGAATTTCTGTTTAGTTCTAACTCGGTAGGTTTAGCGAAATAAGTATAACCCGTTTTTAATTGAATACGAACTGAAATTTGAACGGGCTTTTTCTGATCAGGAACCCAACTTAAATCCCAGTTTTGTTCAAACGGTTTGCTTGTTGATGAGCCAATATGATTTATTATTTTTCCACGGAAATAATGATAGTGCCAGTCGTAGTAAACTCCGTCTCCATCCCAATCTGGGCCATCGTATTTTGCAATAAAATCAACAGATTCTATTTTGTTTTTATCTGCACCGGAAACAGAACAAATTATTTCATTCTCCGAAGTTTGAAATGCCTCAATCTCAAATTTTAATTTTTCAGGTTGTTTATAATAGATTCTGAAAATTACTCCATAAATCAGATTCTGTGGCCAGTTCCAATGTTGTGCAGTATCCACTTCCATTGAAAAGTAATTGTCACCTCCATTTTTGAATTCGCTTACCGGCACTGTAACTACCGGGTAAAAATGATGCATATAAAGTTCCTGGGGTTCTGGAATATCAGGTGATTCAGGGAAAGAATATTGTTTGCCACCATTCAAAGCAATTCTTAGATTTTTAGTATCGTCGTGGCATAACACCTTTTCAGCAATAATTTCGGCTTTAACTGCATTTTCAAGATCTATATTCTGATCGATGAAGATCTTTTCTCCGTCCAGGTTTAAATCGGGATAATTCTCGGGCTGTAAAATGTAATCAAACCTGCCACCTACACGTAAAAATTTACTGTTTCCGTCTGCATCGGGTGTTGTCCAAACATATTCTTTAAAATAATCTCCGGGTTTTGGCTGGGCTTGTGTTTTTTTGCCAACAATCGCAGTAAATAATATTATAAAAAGGAATGGATAACATGGTTTCATTTTCAGATAGTTTTAGTGTTTAATCGGTAAAAGTTTATTACAATTTTATTAAATCTAATAATTGAGATTTATTTATAAATCACTAAAATAAGACTAATTATTTATACCAAATAAAAGTGTATTCAAGTTTGAATGATATTTTATTTTCACAATTACTTTATATACCTTAAATTTATATAACATAAAATATTTAAAGCTTCTATTAACAAGATTTTAGTTGTAGTTACCTGGATTAAGTATTTTATAAATAGCCGGTTGTGATAAAGCCACAGACTTTCATGAGAAAGTGACTAAATTTTTTGATGGATAGTTTAGGGAAAATGAATAAATATTTCCCTTTTGTAATAAATAACGATTATTCACAAATTAAAACTGTGTTATCATGACTATTAAATTTCGAAATCTGGATATTTCAATAAACACGAAATTTTTATCAGGAGGAGAAGAATTGTTTGTAAAACGATTGATAGAAAAGTCAAAAAAAGGAAACGAACTTAAAACGAGCGAAAGCAACTTTTTACTTTCTATGGCGAGACGTTGTGAAGCATTTTTACAAAATTCAGTAAGTGAGGTGAAAGTTCAGTTATTTTATAACTGATAAATATTGAAATATCTGATTTGGTTTTTTGATTTTAATCCATTCAATAAACTATTGGCAACATGAAAAACGAAATAAGTATAGAAGTACAAAATATAAAATTTGAAATCAATTCGAAAAAGCTCTCTAACTGGGAAGAGTTTCTTTTAAAATTATTGGTTGATAAAACCAATTTTGGTTTAGGCCTGGATAAAAAAGAAAAAACCTTTGCCTTTGAAATGGCATTAAAATCATCCAACAGGTTGAATTAACTGCACTGAACTAAATTAAACATTTATCACCTTAAAATAGGAACTAAGAACATTTCTAACTAAAATCATAACTATCAAAAATAATTTTATCTCCAGGCTTTGTTTTACGCGAAATTATTTTACCATTATATCGTAGATTCAAATTATTTCCTTTTAAAGAAATTAATTCGACAGAATTCAATTTATTATTTTCCCAGCTAATTGAAACCTCAAAAGCTCCTCTGCCTTTGAGTCCTGTAATTTTTCCTTTCTTATAAACCAAAGGTAAAGCAGGTAAAATATCAAGGATATAATCTCCCTTATCGGTTCTTAAATGAGATTGCAATAGCATTTCTGTTAATCCTGATGTATAACCAAAATTTCCATCGATCTGAAAAGGCGGGTGACCATCAAAAAGGTTATCATACATTGATTTTTGAAAAAGAAGCTGAATATGTTCATGTGCCATTTCTCCATCCAAAAGTCGTGCACTGCAATTGATCAACCAGGCACGGCTCCAGCCGGTTCCGGCTCCGCCATGATTCAATCGATATTCCAGTGTTTTTCGAACTGCCTCAAAAATTTCAGGTGTTTTATCTTGCGAGACCTGCACTCCCGGATGAAAACCGTATAAATGCGACATGTGCCGATGTCCCGGTTCTGGTTCTTTGTACTCTCTGTCCCATTCCAGAATTCGACCATCGCTGCCCAATACAAATCCGGGACGCAACTGTTGTCTTTGTTTTTTAATTTTTTCCACGAATAAATCATTGATTTTGAGTACGGCACAGGTTTCAATAAAATTATCAAATACTTCAGCAATAACCTGCTGGTCCATTGCACTTCCCAGACAGAGTGCACCCTGTTTCCCATCCTCAGTAAAATAACGGTTTTCAGGTGAGGTTGAAGGTGCTGAAATTAACATTCCATCTCTGGGATCTTCAATAATCCAGTCGCTGTAAAATTTTGCTACTTCACGAATTGCAGGATAGGCCCTTTCTTTTAAAAACTGTTTGTCTTGTGTAAATTCGAAATGTTGCCAGTAGTGCTGCATCATCCAGCCAGCTGCTCCCATTGAACTCCCCCAGTAAGCAGTTGCCGCTCTCATCCACGGAGCTGCCCATAAATCGGTTGCATGAGGGAAAAAAGTTCCTTTACAACCAAAATTTTTAGCGGCTACTTCTTTGCCCGTTTCAACAAGTTTATCCGTAAAGTCAAATAAGGGCATGTTTAGTTCATCAAGGTTGGTCATGTTGGCCGGCCAGTAGTTCATTTGCAGGTTAATATTCAGGTGGTAATCAGCATTCCAGGGTGCAGCAATATGCTTATTCCAGAGTCCCTGTAAGTTGGCCGGATTTGTTCCTGTACGGGAGGAGCCTATTAGTAAATACCTTCCGTACTGATATAGTAAAGTTTCCATTCCTAAATCAATGGAATCATTTTTCATTCGCTCCAGACGTTTATCCGTCGGTAAAGAATCCAGTACCTGATCACCAAGCGACAGCATCACCTTTGAAAAATATTTCTGATGATCGGCAATATGTGTATTTTCTATTTCCAAAGGATCAGCACTTTCTATCGCTGCCAAATCCTTTTTATTCTGAGTTGAAAAATCAGTATAGTAAAAGGAAGAATTGGAAACCACGTAAATGCTTGCTTTTCCTACATTTTTTAGTTCAAGGTAATCTAAGCCCCTTAGAATTTCGCCATCAGAATTTTGAATTTTCAGGCAAGTTTCAAATTTCACTCCCTCCAGAATAGGAGCTGGTTTCGAATCAAAACTTCCCCCTCTTTGAGTAACCATTCCATTCATTAGTAAAAGTCCATTTTCACTGGTTTTTACCGTTACAGTAGCATGTCCTTCATCATCCGGACGAGAAAGTTTAATTTTCCCGTTTAATCCTTCAGGAGCTTCAGTACTAAGTTCAATTACAATTACCTTGTGTGGATTCGAAACAAATATTTTTTCAGAGAATCGATTCCCGTTGGTTTTATAGGAAACTGTTGATATTGCTTTGTTTAGATCCAGTTCACGACGATACTCCGAAATATTTTTATGACCGAATTCAATAAATAAATCACCTAGTGTTTGATGCGAACGGGTTACTCCTTTCCTGGAAAATTTTTCAACAATCAAATTATCAGCTTCAGAAATTTTCCCTTCAAAGAGGAGACTTCTTGCAAATTCCAAATCTTCTTTTGTTCCATCTGTAATGCCCCATCCGGTTTCAGCGGGCCACATCGAATCATCGTTTAATTGTATTCGTTCAGTTCCTGTTTTTCCAAAAACCATAACACCTAATTTTCCGTTCCCGAGTGGTAAAGCTTCTTCCCATTTTTGAGCTGGTTTCTCGTACCAGAGTATTAGAGAATCTTCTTCAGAATTGATTTTTTGTTTGCACGAGAACTGTATAAGAATAAGTATTCCCAGGCAAAAGAAATTCAAGTTTTTCATGTGGTACGATTTAGTTTAATGATTAATAACAAATATAATTGAATCTTAAACATATAAACATCTAATTAAATTCTGAGAACTGTTTAACTATTTAAAGTCATAATAATTTTACTTTCATAAACGGATTTGTCAGAATTTATCCAAACATTTGATAGTATATTTAAGTGATTTAAAAATCAGCATATCATTAATCTTATGAAGAATGTTTTAATCATGTTTACATTATTCATTCTGTTTGGTTTTTTAGATGTTCAAAACAAAAAATCTAAATTATCCTCATCGCTTACGGTTGGAGTTTATTACTATCCCTGGTATGGTGGTTCTGATTTCCATGGGCGAAAATACTTAAGGGAAAAACTTGTTCCTGTTCAAACACCTGAGTTGGGTGAATATAAAGATACAGATCCGGAAATAATTCGTCAACACCTCGAATGGTCCAGATATGCGGGAATAGGACTTTGGGTTACCAGTTGGTGGGGACCAGGCAGAATGATCGATAAAACGACAAAGGATCACATTCTTACCCATCCCGATTTAGATGATATGAAAATAGCCTTGTTTTATGAAACATCGGGGCGTATGAAAGATTTTACAGATGATAATAATGTTGCTTCAGATATAAAATATATTGCCCAAAATTATTTCGACCATCCAAATTATTATACCATTGATGGACGACCTGTACTTTTTGTTTATTTAACCCGTGTATTGGCCAGAAACGGAAATCTTGCATCAACAATGGATTTAATGAGAGATGCGGCTGCTGAGGAAGGTTATGAAATTTATATCATTGGTGATCAGGTATTTGGTAATCCACCTGCAACTACAAATGATATTGCTCTTTTGGATGGAATAACCAACTACGATGTTTATGGCAGTTCGAATAGCAAAATGTTTGCTACACAAAAGAAGGTTGAAAATTATTATAATGACCAGGCAGAATGGAAAGCAATGGCTGAGAAAGTAAGTGCAGGATTTATTCCAGCAGCTTCTCCCGGATATAATGACAGGGGTGTTAGGGAAGGTCATGAACCTCTTTCCAGGAAACTTACCAAAGACGATGAATTTGGTTCACTTTTTAAAGCAATGTTGACCAATGCGGTAAAACTTACTGATGAAAGAACAGGAAATCTGTTGATGATAAATTCATGGAATGAATGGCATGAAGACACTCAAATAGAACCGGTTAAAATTGCACCTCCGACTAATAAAGATAACAGCGATTCAGGTATCGAATATACTATGGGTGTAGCGCACGAAGGATATGGAATTCGTTATTTGGATATTTTAAAAGAGCTAACAAAATAAAATATCAGAGAAAAAGAACCTATCCCATAAAATTTGAATCCAAAAAATTCTGGAATTTTTCTTTGTAGTTATCCGAAACGGGGATTCTTACTTTATCATCAAAAACAATTCGAAAGCGTTCTACCGTGGTAACTTTATCAAGATTAACGATGTATGAACGGTGTACCCGCATAAACTTTTCAGCCGGCAACTTTTCTTCCAAAGATTTTATGCTGAGTAAGGTCATAACAGGTTTTTGCCCAATATGGTGAATACGCACATATTCTTTCATTCCTTCGATATAGAGAATGTCATTTAGGTTGATACGAACAATTTTATATTCCGATTTAATAAACAGAAATTCGTCGTTGTTTTCCAGCTTTTCCGGTTTTTGATTTGATTTCTGAATCAACTCAAACTGATTTCGGGCTTTTGTTGCAGCTACAGAAAATTCTGTAAATGAGAAAGGTTTTAATAAGTAATCCAGAGCATCAACTTTAAATCCTTCCAATGCATATTCATTGTATGCCGTTGTAAAAATCAGCAAGGGTTTTTGCGCAAGTGATTTTACAAATTCCAAACCATTTAAATCGGGCATATTAATATCTACAAACATTAAATCAACCTTTTGTTTTTCTAATATTTCAAAAGCTTCAAATGCACTCGAACATTCACCAACCAACTCCAAAAATGGTAATTTCCGGATGTAAACCGCTATTTGTTGCAAAGCAAACGGTTCATCGTCGATTGCTATACATTTTAATCTACTCATATATTGGCAGTTTAATATTTATATCAAAAGTTTCTTCTGTATCATTTTCTTGCAGAATGTAATGCCTACCGTACAATAAATCAAGTCTTTTTTTAAGATTTTCCAATCCCAGTCCGCCCGTTTCTATAATTCCGTTATCGTTTGATTGTTTACTGTTTTTAATTCTAAACCACAGGTTATTATTTTCAGTTCTTAAAATGATTTCAATAAACGATTTCTTTTGATAACTAACTCCATGTTTAAAGGCATTTTCCAAAAGCGATGTAAAAAGCATGGGTGGAATTTCAATATTTGGTATTTTTTCAGGGAAGGATAATTTAATTGATACCTTCGACGTAAATCTTAATTTCATTAAATCAACATAACTTTTAATGAACTCAATTTCTTTGGAAAGTGTGGTTTTTCCCAATTCAGAATCATACAATAAATAACGCATCAGTTTCGATAATTGAATCACGGATTCTTTTGCATCTTCTGAATTTATATCTATAAGCGCATGAATATTATTTAGAGTATTCATAAAAAAGTGAGGGCTTACCTGATTTTTCAGAAAGGCCAGCTCGCTTTCAAGTTTCTGTTTTTCCAGTTCTTTGTTTTTTTGTTCTTCGTCCTGCCATTTAATGGTAATTTTTATTGCTGCATTAAATCCGATTACCAAAACTGAAGTAATAAAATCTTCAAACAACAAAAGCAGCCCGGTCCTTAGTTTCATTGAACCGGGAGGTGGAATATTACCCAAAGGTTTTTGTTGAGGTGGAGGAAGGTCTTTTATTTCAGGTAAAAAACCTCTCGATGGACCGACTTCTCTTCCAATAAAAATTGTAATAAAACTAATTCCAATAATCAGCAAAAGTGTCAAACCAAAGTAATAGAGGTATTTTTTTTGAATAAAAAACAGCGGAAAGAGGATATAGTTATGAAACAGGAAAACAAACAGAAAGGGAATTATTTTTACCCATTCACGGGTAACCCGGTTCCAGTCAACGCCATCAGATCTTTGCGAAAAGAATACAGGCATTAAAAAAATAATCAGCCAAATAACCAGGTAAATTATCGACTCACCGCGTTTTATTTTTGCTGAATAACTCATTTTCATATTAATAGCTATTGGCCCATTTACCTTTAATTGTTTTTTGTTTTAACGATTCTTCCAAAAGTTCAAGAAAGGCATTACGGGAAATTTCTTCTCCTCCTAAACTTTTTAAATGATTTGTCGATTGCTGGACATCGATAAAAACTAAAGTTGTTTTTTAATGCAAACTGAACCAAATGATAAAGTGCCACTTTGCTGGCATCGGTTATTTTAAAGAACATAGATTCGCCAAAAAAACAATTACCGACAGAGATACCATAAAGTCCGCCTACTAATTCATTTTCAAAATAACTTTCAAAGGAGTGAGCAAATCCAAGTTTGTGTAATTCAACATAGGCTTCTATCATATCGTTTGTAATCCATGTTTCATCTTCTTCAGGCCTTTTAATTTTGCTGCAGTTGGTTATTACCTCTCTAAAAGCCGTATCTATTTTAAGCGCAAAAGTATTTCGATTTATCACCTGTCTCAAACTTTTACGAAGTTTAAATTTTTCGGGGAATAATATCATTCTGGGGTTTGGAGACCACCACAAAATTGGTTCGTTTTCACAAAACCAGGGGTAAATTCCCTGAGAGTATGCCGATAGTAAAAAGTCAGGAGTCAGTTCACCACCTTGCGCTATTAAACCTTCATCATTCGCTAAATTCGGATCAGGAAATTGTATCATATAATTACAAAAATAATCAGATGGTCGTTATTTGCTAATCAATATCCCTTACACAACGCACAAAATTGTACACATACCTGATATCACCTTGCGGGCCCCGGTATTGCGGATAATCACTTCTGTTTCCGCTTTTTGGATCACTTCTTTGACATCCAGCTCCATGAACGTCCATAATTGTGCCGTTCATTTTTCCGAGACCTTCACCAAAAGCAATGTAAACTCCATTAGAAAAAGGATTCTTCCCATCGAGATGAGAAGTACCGGACCAGAAAAACGGGAAATGACCAGGACTTCCATCCGGATAATTTATTTCTGTGGTTTCAAAGATTGGGTTGATTGCCGGGCTTCCTGTGGTTTGTGGCGACCTTGAATAATCGACAATACTTTGTAGTTCTTTTGCATTGGGAAGACGCCAATTGGTGTATCCACCAATTTCAGCATTTTCGGCATAATTTAAAGCCTCCTCCCAATCTCGTGCAACACCGTCATCGGCTTTTTGCCACATTAATCCGGTTGCCAAATCGCTAATCGTTCCATCGTTATTATCTACAAAATTGTTTTTGCCATATGCAATATTTCCGCAGACCATTCTGAAATACATTTTATTAGCCATCCCTGTTCCGGGATTATATTTTGGATACCCTTTTATTCTGCCATCTATAAAATTTACACCAAAAACGGTTTCGTTACCGCGCATTGTTTTGCCAGTATATTCGGTCGAAGTCCAGGTCTGGGCATCAATCTCTCGTTCTCCGATGTTAACATTACCCAGTGGCTGATCAAAATATTCGGTAGCGATAAAAAACTCCACAGCCTCTGCTCCTTTTACCTTTCCCGTAAAAAGAATAAGTGAATACAACTCTTTTATTGTTGGAATCCGCCAATCATTGTATCCACCCAAAACAGATTCTTTTGCTTTGAGTATTGCTTCTTCAAAAGTTAGTTTTTCACCCATATCCTTTTCCCACGTTAATCCGGTAACATTGTCGGTAATGGTGCCATCTTCGTTATTTGTGTACGAAGGCTGGTTCCCCTGATAATGAGAATCCTGTCCATAAAATGCTTCTTCTTCAGACGGTTTAGAAATAATTTCCGTGTCACTGTAGAATTCTTTTGTCCCGGTATCTACAATTTTATAGTTGAATTCAGGCATATTATCATTTTTATCAATTGAGGAAATTTCATCCTGGCTGCAAGCGAAAAAAATATGGATTAACAGGGCATTTAATATGACAAGAATTTTCTTCATTTCTATTTATTTAAAAAATTGTTTACAACTGAATTTCTCGATTGAACATGTGTTTTCAGGATTTCTACCGCCCTGTCAAAATCGCCATCGGTTCGTATAAAAGTATAGCCGGGTTGTTCGGCATAAGCGTATTCTTTCAATAAATCGTAATACGTTGAATATAGCGAAATCATTTTTGAAGGAATAAATATTTCATCGACAAATTTCTGCAAATACATTTCATAAGTTGCTTTGTATTCTTCCTGTTGTATAAGGTAGTTGATTATTGGCCAGTTAATACCAACCTCAGTCATAGATAAACTCAGTGCACCTCCCTGTTTTCCATCCTGAAAAGCTTCGTTATTATCCCACGGGATCCAGGTTAATAATCCGGTTTCAGGATTGTTGTATAAATAGTAGTTGTGTGTCATACGTCCATAGGTATCCCAATTTTGAATGATATTGTTGGCTGCCAGGTATTTTAAAAACATGTTTACATTAAAAACAGCTTCAAGATTTGTAAGCCAGTTCTCTGTATTTGTTGTTCTTTCCTGACTGTTTATAATATCGTATAAAGCTTTAACATCTGAATAAGTTGCAGAATCTTCATTGGTTTTTATTTCCATTTCACCGGTATCAAAAGTTCCGCTGGCAAAAGTTGCTGCTGCGCCATCGGGTTTGTACAAATTCCCCGAATTACTGATAAACTGAGACTTTATAACCGAATCATCAACTTCTTCCACCAAAGTATAAACTCCGTAATATTGTGGTCCGTTTCCAATATCGACATAAACTTCACAAAATGCTGTTTGCGGAGAAGCCAGGCCAAACTGTCGAAATAAATCAGCTCCAACCTTTTCACGCATTAAAGACATGTCATCAAAGTTGTTCTTCAGGTTGAGTTGTTTAAAACCATAAAACCTCTGGTTTTTTATCTCCGGATAATCATCTTCAAACTGGTCGAAATCGAGTTTAAATGAAAGTTTATTATTGCCTGATTGAAATGTAGATTTTAAGCTTGAATTTCCTTTGTACCGTATTCCAACATGATACCATTCGGTATCGTTAAATCTAAAAGAACAGGGAACCCACATCGGATCCACGGATACATCAGCACCCATACCTCCACCGGGGCCACCCGGCCTTCCTCCACTTGAGCCTAAAATAGATGACAAATCGCTTTGCATATTTAACCAGTCTTCTGTACTGATTTTAATATCGAAACGCAAAACCTTATTTTGATTGAATACGACAGAATAATTTAGATCAGCACTTTTGCTGTGTGTTTCATCTGTCCAGTCTGTGTAATTGGTATTGTCAATTTCCTCCTCTTCTTTCTCAGGTTCATTTGTAAAATTATCTTCATTACAAGCACTTAAATTAAAAATTAGAATGGCGGCAATAATTATCAAATAGTTTCTCATTAGAATTGTTTTTTAATTGCTGAACATATAGCTAAAAACAGAGTATCGAAAAAACAATCAACGAATCGATGAATTTTTACAACTAATCACGGTTTATAATCAAGGAATGTTTTTGTAATTATTGTGATTTTGAAACCTCAGATCGGAGAAAAACATCTGTTTCAGAGTTGTCTATAAGTTTTAGAATTAAACAAACTCAGGTTGACTAGTCCAATAAGTATTTTACTCAATATGTTAAAATTGTTATTTGGTTTGGTTCTATATAATTTTTAACAGAGCCGGGTTTGAATGTAAATTATAATTTTACCTAAGAAATACTGATGGTCGCTTGTTAGCATAATGAATAATTTAAGAACACATTTATTTCTTCTGAGTTTTCTGATTTTTCTTTTTACTGGGTGTGAGAATTATAGTAGAAAGGATATTTATGAAAGACCTGAATGGTTGCCCGGAAAACTTTATACTACAATTTTGGTTAACGAGAATCTTTCTATGTTTGCCGAATGTTTAAGACTTTCCGGTTTGGATACTATTATTGATGTTTCCGGGAGTTGGTGTGTTTTTGCACCTTCTGATGATGCCATGAAACAATATCTTGCAGAAAATCATTATTCCGGTATTTCTTCTATTCCGGCAGATGAACTTGAAAGAATTGCAAAATTCCATATTATTCAGAATCCGTGGTCGCTTGAACAGTTACAGAGTCTAAGCGCTTTTGGGTGGAGAACGGGCAGCGGCACCGATGATTGGTATTCACATGCTTACAAACGCCAGACCATACTCAAAAACTCCAACGAAAAATACTGGATTAAAGGAGTGAATAATAAGGAAAGGATAGTCACAGATTCTACAATTACAAAAAGCTATAAGAAGGTTTTTGTGCAATCGAGAAAAAATGCACCGGTATTTTATGATGATTATGTGAATATAAATGAAATTTCTTCCTCTGATTACAGTTTTTATTTCGACAGGAATTATGAGCCGGGGAATGTATATTTTGCCGGTGCCAAAATCATTGAGGCCGATATTTTAGCCGAAAATGGTTTTTTACATATTGTCGACAGGGTAGTACAGCCTATGTTAAATGCAAAAGAAATGCTCGAACGCGAAATGCCCAACGAAAGTTATAAGCTCTTTTTGGAAATGGTGTATTGGTATTACCCCTTTTTTGAGCCAAATATGATTGCCACCAACAACCAGTCCGGAGTCAGATATGGAGAAGTTGTTGATACTTTATGGGACTTAAATTATCCATACCTTGTTTTTGCTCCGCACGTAGAGCAAATTGGTGTTGAAGGTCCAGCTGTAAACGAAACATTTGCTATCCATAAAGGGTTATATGCACCAACCGATAAGGCTTTTAAGAAATTTATAGATAATATTCTAACCATAAAATCGGGCTATCCGCACTGGAGAGATTATAAATCACTGCCAAGAGATATTACTGATATTATCATTGCTTCTCATTTTAAAGACGAACCTGTTTATCCGTCAAAAAGCAGTTATAAAAGAATTTTTAAATGGAATAATGGATATAAACAGGATGAAAGTGCCATAATACGTAGCGAATTTGGAAGTAATTGTACATTTATCGGAATTGATTCTTATACTCCAAACCGCGTATTTACAAGTGTAACCGGTCCGGTTTTTCTACGTCCCAATTTTTCCTTGTTCCGGCAAGCTTTGCTTTATTGCGATATCGAGGATGATATATCTTATAAAAATGAAGACTTGTATTTTTTCCCAATTTCAGATCAGGCTTTAAAATCAGATTCATCATTGATAATCAACTGGATTGATAAAGAAAAAAACCGGTACAATTTCAGTGAATTTAACCGTAAGACTGAAAAAATTGAGAGTCTTTCAAAAAATAAACTCAAGAAAAGAATCCTTAACCATGTCGGAACTTTAGTTCCAAATCAAAGTGGCAATACCATTCAGATAAAAACGCTGGATGGTAAATATATTACCTGGGATCAAACCAATAATACTATTCAAGGGAAATACCCCTGTACCATTGGGTATAACGGAATAACCGTAACAACATGCACTCCTGTTCAGCTTAGCGAACCTGCCGATAATGGTGAAACCTGGAGTGTGAATCACTGGTTCAATTTTTAACAAACGGGCCGGTGAATACCAGAAACAAAAAGAATTATTATTTACTCAGGTTTTTGGGGAAATGGTTCGTAATGCAGTAATTCGGTTATCGAATGGACAGGGCCCGTGCTTGTCATTGTATTACATTCTTTCCAAACCGGACTGATATAATCCACTTTGATAGTATCTCCTGTTCCGGAGACTTCAAATCCAAATGTTTCAATCCCGGGATTAATCTTAAATTTTGTTCCAACGATTACAGTTAATGGGGTGCTGGCCATTGTTGCATAATCCTTGTCTCCATAATTAAAATCACTTAAATAGTACTCACCTCCAACAAAATGATATCCGACAAATCTGTAAAAAGAGTTGAACTTGTCGTTAAGTTTTTTCCCGGGAGTTGCAACACGTGCGATTAAATCCTGCACGGTATAAATCCCCTTCTTATTGTAAATACTATCGTGCTCGGCAAGTATGGAGTATTTTTTCCACCACATCTGCTTTTTAATTCCTGAAATTTCAACAGCTTCCGACAAGATTGAATATTCTTCGTTTTGCTGAAGAAAATCAAAACCCGTGAAGTCGGGCTGTTGAAGTACTTCAGAAATAATGTGAATAAATCCGTTTGTAAATTTCAGGTTAGATTCAACGATGGGAGCTGTATTATTGATATTGATAATTTGATTTTCGCCATCAGTAAAAAAGCCGGTTGCCAACCTGTCGCCGGTAAGTGTGCTGTCTCTCAAAGCTCCGTCAGGAAATTCATCGGTATGAAGTCTTTTTTTCACAACATGATATCGTGCAAAAGGATATAGAATATTTGTATCAAGAAACATTTCTTCAAAATTTACCAAATCGGGATTTTGTTGGATAAAATTATCTATGGCTCCGTTTGTGGGTAAAAAAAGCGTATATCCATCTCCATAAGGATTATAGCCACACAAAGTATTCAACAACTTGCTTTCCTCTAAAATTCTGTATGATTTTGAATATTCTTGCTGGTTGTTATTAAGGAACTGGCAAATGGTTTGTGTTTCCTCCGACCAACTTGGTTCATGTGGATCGGATTTACACGATACCAAAATCACGGATATGGTAAATAACATCAGAAAACTGAATATGAACTGAATTTGAATATCAGTCAATTTTCTACTCCAATATTTAATTATCCTTTTTGCGTCCATACTATTTTAAGAAAAACTCAATTCTGCCAAAAATACTAATGTTTGATTGACTTAATTGTTACACGAGCCGAATGTAATATTATAAGATTAATATAACAACTTACGAAATGAAAAAAGCCAGTAGAATATCTCATGGCTTGTATTTCGCAGCAGGTACTGACAAATACCGAACTTCAATTCATCATCAATACTCCGGAATGCCTGTAATGCTTCAACAGTTTATAAAAACATCAGTAACATAAATTTTTTAAAATGAAAGGTATCTCTTAAATTTAAAAGCAAAATTGCCCAATTAACTTTGAAGGCAAACAATGTATTACAAAATTAACAGCTATTAACCTGCTTATTAAACCACTTCAAAATGAAATCATTCTACCTGATCTCCGCTTTTTGTTTATTTTTAATATTGACCGCCTGTGTTAACCGGAATGAAAAATATTCAGTCACTTTTCAAGGCGAATCTTTTAAAAAGAACTGGGCTATTGCTGAGCTGAATCCTGACTTGCCGTCTGACTGGTCCGACTGGCAATACCTGACTTTTGAAATTAAGGCTTCTTCAACACAGCGGTTTTACCTGAACCTCTATGATGTTGAAGGATTAAGAAAGATTCAGATACATCCCTTTCAAAATGTCTGGGTACGAGCCTCGATACCTTTGATTCATTTTCAAAAAAGAAACACCAAAGGTAATGATATGGCGGCAATAAGTAAAACTGCACTACCCGGTTTATGGATTGGATTTACAGGTTCGGTGGGGCCAATAACACAGATCGATTCAATTGGAGTTGAGATGCACCGGCCGGTTAACGCTCCAACCCTTGAAATTCGAAATGTGCAATTAACGGCTGAAGCTAAAGATTCAATTCTTTCTCCTCAACCGGTGGTCGATAAGTTTGGTCAGTGGATGGCTGATGACTGGCCTGGAAAAGCCGGATCACTGGAGGAATTAAAGGCCATCTGGCAAAAGGAAGAAAAGGAACTTCAAGCGGGTAGTTTTGAAGTTTCAAAGTTTGGCGGTTTTCCTGATAAAAAAGTCAGGGCAACAGGATTCTTCAGGGTTGAAAAAATTGATGGTAAATGGTGGTTTGTTGATCCCGAGGGATACTTGTTTTTCTCGAAAGGGAGCACATGCATTCATACCGGAGGCTCTTTTGCGCGTATGGATGGGCGCGAATACATTTATGAAGCCTTTGTGCCTGATTCCTTAAATCAATCAGAGCAAGAAATTGATAAAGCTGCATTTTATGAATGGAACCTGCAGCGAAGGTATGGTGAAAACTGGTATGAAAAATGGAAAGAAATGACCTTCAGAAGAATGAACAACTGGGGGCTTAACACCATTGCCAACTGGTCGGATACAAAGTTGGGTCAGAGTCAGCAAATGCCTTATGTGGCTACGCTCCGCGGATGGGGATTCAATGCCGAGACCATGGGTATGCCCGATGTTTATGATCCCAACTATGCTGCTGAAATCGATGCTGCGGCTAAAAGGCAATGTGAACCATTAAAAAAAGATCCGTATTTACTGGGTTATTTTGTAGGTAACGAACCCCCCTGGCCGGGAAGGGAACAGGAACTTGTTAATGTTATTTTGTTAGGGAAGAATACTCCAATGAAGGCTGCCTTGCAGAATTACCTTGAAACAGAAGATAGCCCTGAAAGGCGCAAAGCTTTTGTATACGAAACTTATAAAAAGTTTATCACAACCGTTAACGCAGCCATAAAAAAATACGATCCCAATCACCTCAACCTGGGATTGCGTTTTGGTGGTAATCCTCCTACTGAAATTATAAAGGCTTCAGCTAACATAGGTTTTGATGTGTTTAGTTTGAATATATACGGGTATGAAACTTATCTTGAACGATTGGACAGAATAGATAAATACACCGGTCTGCCAATTATTATTGGCGAATTTCACTTTGGTACTCCGGGGCGCGGACTTGCACCTGGTCTTGCGCAAACTCTCAATCAGGAAGAACGTGGTGTGGCCTACCAATACTATGTTGAGAATGCTGCTGCTCATCATTCAATTATCGGAACGCACTGGTTTCAGTGGTGGGATCAGCCTTCAACCGGTCGGTTTGACGGAGAAAATTACAATATCGGCTTAGTGAGTGTTACTGATATTCCTTATTCTGAACTTATTGAATCATTAAAAGAAACGCATCGCCGTATAAAAGAAATTCACCTCGGACTTGAAGAACCTACAAAACAGAAAGCAAAAGTTCAGTAGATAAAAGAGTTGACACAACTATTTATTTCATTTAAAAAACATAAAATTAATGAAACCTTTCCTTCTTTTTATTTCCATCTTATTCGTTACACAAATTGTTTGGGCACAGTCAGAAGTTATCCTGAAAGAGGAATCGGTAGTAATGCCAACCTACCCGGTAGCACCTGCCGAAAAAAGTCCCATATTTTTTAGAAACGAGGCCTACCAGGGTGCCTCAAGGCATTATTATCCCCTGACCATGAACGATCAGTACACCCATGAACGAATTGAGCAAGCATGGAAGATGTTGGTGCTTGAGAATGAATATATTGAGTTGGGTGTTGCACCTGAAATAGGAGGTAAAATATATTACGCCACGGATAAATCCAACGACTATCATTTTGTGTATAAAAATAACGTGGTCAAACCGTCGAATATAGGAATGACAGGTGCCTGGGTTTCGGGTGGTATCGAATGGTGTATACCACATCATCACAGGGCTTCCACTTTTAGAACAATCGATTACACCACAAGTATAAACGATGATGGTAGTAAAACCATTTGGATTGGTGAATATGAACCGCGACATGGTATGCGCTGGACCATCGGAGTGACGGTATTCCCTGGCAAGTCATATTACAAAACAGAAGGCCGGTTGTTTAACTGCACACCCTATACACACACTTTCCTGTACTGGGCTAATGTAGCAGCACATACTAATGAAAATTATCAAACCATATTTCCTCCCAGTGCTCAGATTGCCACATTTCATTCCAAAACAGCATTTACCCGATGGCCGATTTCCTCTGAAAATTACAGGGGATCAGATTTCTCCGAAGGTGTTGACATAAGCTGGTGGAAAAACACCAAAAAATCAAATTCTTTCTTTGTACACGATTTGCAGGAAGACTTTATGGGTGGATACGACCATGGCAAAAACGCCGGAACTGTTCATGTAGGAAATCACAATATCGTGAAAGGTGCCAAGTTATGGCAGTGGGGATCCGGACCAAGGGGGCAGGCTACCGAAGGCAGACTTACTGAAAATGATGGGCCGTATGTTGAAATAATGGTAGGTGCTTATTCCGATAACCAACCGGATTACAGCTGGATAAAACCGTATGAGGTTAAAAGCTGGGAACAGTTCTGGTATCCGGTGCGAGGTATTAAAGGATTTAAAAATGCCAATCTCAACGGAGCCGTTAATCTTGAAAAAGAAGATGACAATTCTATATTCCTGGGCTATTATTCAACACAGGAAGTAAAAAATGCTACCGTTTTATTGAAGCATGAAGATGAGGTTTTATTTAAAAAAGAAATTGAAATTTCACCTGAGAAGCCTTTTGCTGAGACGATTCCGCTTGGGAACGGTTTTGAACTGAACGAACTGTATACAGAACTGGTTGACAAAAATAATCAGACCATCCTTATTGCCTATCAACCTGTTAAACCCGACCCAGTTGAAGAATTGCCCGAAGAATGGGAGGGTTATCCCGAACCAGAAGAGCTTGAAACTGTGGAGGAACTGTACCTGACAGGGAAGCGTGTAGAACAGTTTTATGCACCAGGACACGATGAAATGGATTGGTATATGGAGGCATTGAAAAGGGATCCGGGAGATTCCCGTACCAATACAGCTGTTGGAAATAGTTACCTGAAAAGAGGCGACTATTTAACGGCACGAAAATATTTCTCCCGGGCAAATCAACGATTAACCAATGATTATACCCGTCCGGCAACCGGAGAGGCATTATACCTGCACGGTGTTACTCTTAAAGCTCTGGGATTGTACGATGCAGCGATTGATACATTTTATCGTGCCACTTGGGACTACTCCTGGCATTCTGCCGCCTATCTGCAACTTGCTCAGATTTCAGTGATGAATGATGATTTTGAAAAGGCTCTGGAACAGATCAATGAATCGCTTTGGACCAATGCCCGTAATAACCGTGCAATAGCATTAAAAGCTTCTGTTTTGAGAAAAATGGGGAATTTCGAAGATGCTCTTGCTACCATAAACACCATAAAAGAAAACGATCCGCTCGATTTCAGAATTAAAAATGAACACTATCTGATTGCTAAGGAATCAGGCAATATTCAGAAGTTGGAAAAGTTGCTCGGCCAGTTAAAAGAGGAAATGCGGGATTTTCATGATAATTATCTCGAATTGGCTGCGGGATACATCAATGATGGATTGTTGTCTGATGCAGAACAGGTGCTGCTTAGATACACAGAAGATCATCCCGTGTTTAGTTATTACCTGGGGTATATAAATATTAAACAAGGAAAAGAACAACCGGCGATGGAATACTTTAAAAAGGCTGCTCAGATGCCCGTAGATTATGTCTTTCCTCACCGTCTTTTAACGGTTGAAATATTGGAAACCGCGTTGAAACACAATCCTGACGATGGGAAAGCCTATTATTATATCGGTAATATTTTATACGACAAACAACCGGAGTATGGTATTAAAAGCTGGGAAAGTGCGGTAAAATATTCCCCATCACTGGCCATGGCCTACCGGAATTTGGGATGGGGATATTATCACCATTACGAAGATGTTTCAAAAGCGATTGTTTTCTATGAAAAAGCGATAAACCTTAATGACGAAGAAGCCATATATTATTCTGAATTGAGCGATTTGTATGAAATTAACAATACACCCATAGCAAGCAGACTGGCTCTTTTCGAAGGTAAAAATGAAGTTGTAAAGAAAAGAGACGATGCTTTTATCTGGCAAATCAAAATCCTGACACTGGCCAATCAGGCTGAGACGGCTGTTGAATATCTGGATGGTGTTCAGTTTGCTTACCGTGAAGGTTCATCCAACGTCAGAGACATTATCATTGATGCGAAACTAATGCTGGGGAAAAAGTATTTGGAAGAAAGTCAATATGACATGGCACTCGAAACGTTTCTCGATGCACAGGTCCCGGAAGAAGAAGCAGGAAATGAACGATTTGGCGACCGCGAATTGCAGGTAAACTATTATATTGGTTTAGCATATAAAGCCCTGGGACAAAATTCAAAAGCCCGGGATTTTTTCCAAAAATCGGTAGAGCAGGGATCTGAAAAAGTTTCCGGGGTAATGGATTACTACAAAGGACTTTGTTATGCCGAACTGGGAGAAAGCAAAAAGGCGGCTAATGTTTTCAAGGCGATGATTGAATATGCCAATGAAGAATTCAAGGGAGAAGAAACTATTGAAGCAGGCATTATTTTCGGAACAGGCGAAGCTGAGAACATAAGAAATTCAATGCTGTACACTGTCAGGGGTTTAGCCAATAAAGGTCTCGGCAATGCTGCTAAAAGTAAAGAGGACCTGCAAAAAGCAGTAGCTTTATCTTACAGTAATTTATGGGCAAAGGTTGAGTTGGATAGCTTGTAAAAGTATCAACTTTACGTTCAAATTCTTTTAGTATGAATTACCGTGCAAGGGCGAAATTTTGCTGTCCAACCTTTTGGCAGATTGTTATGGGCAAACAATCTTCTCTCTAAATCGGAGGTCATTCCAATATAAATCTTTTGATATTTTTTCGAGTAAAGGGCGTAAACTATAAACATATTTGAGTAGGCTGAATAAAAAAAGCCAGAAGAACATCTCCTGGCTTTTACTTGGTAGCGGGGGCAGGACTTGAACCTACGACCTTTGGGTTATGAGCCCAACGAGCTACCAACTGCTCCACCCCGCAATATATTTTTAATATTTTATTTTAAAAGAACTCTGTAGCGGGGGCAGTACTTGAACCTCGTCCGTCAACTGACGGATATGAGCCCAACGAGCTACCAACTGCTCCAACCTCGCTCCGCCAACTGGCGGATAATTTCAATGAAATTTCCTCGCTAACGGGCTGCAAATATAATTAGTTTTTCTAATTGTACAAAATTCACATTAATTTCTTTCGATATAATATTTTTTATTACCCGGTATGTAGGGCAAATTCCTCACCGGGAGCTTTGTCGAAGTTTTTTTCTAAATTTATCACTGTTTTAAATCAATATAAACCAAAGGACTATTATGAGTAAAAATCAATCAAGAAGAAATTTTATTAAAAACAGTGCTGCTGCTGCCACTGTTATTTCTGTTCCATCAATAATTCCGGCACATGCATTCGGTGCCAACGACAGAATAAATGCTGCTGTTTTGGGTGTCAATGGCCGTGGTAAAAACCATATTTCAAGTTTTATGGCTCAGGACAATGTGCAGGTAACACATTTGTGCGATCCTGATATGAAAGTATTGGAAAAACGCCAGAAGGAGTTTAAAGAAAAGTATGACAAAGATGTAGAACTTGAACAGGATTTGAGAAATATCTACGATAACAAGGATATCGATGTTGTTGGTATTGCATCTCCTAATCACTGGCATGCACTATCAGTAATCTGGGCTTGCCAGGCCGGAAAAGATGTTTATGTTGAAAAACCCGGCTCACACAATATATACGAAGGACGCAAAATGGTAGAAGCAGCACAAAAATACGACAGAATAGTACAACACGGGGTTCAGCTGCGCAGTTCGCCTTCGGTAAGAAAAGCTGTGCAAATGATGCGCGAAGGTTATATTGGACGTGTTTATATGGCGCGAGGTCTGGTTTTCCGTTGGAGAGCAGATATCGGGAATAAAGGATTTGAACCGGTGCCCGATGGATTGGACTACGACTTATGGACCGGTCCGGCTGAAAAACGTCCATTTACAAGAAACCTTGTACACTATAACTGGCACTGGACTTTTGAATATGGTAATGGTGATGTGGGTAACCAGGGAATCCATGAAACCGACCTTTGTATGTGGGGATTGGATGTTGGTCTTCCTACTCAAATTACATCGATGGGAGGAAAATTCCTTTGGGACGATGCCAAAGAAACCCCAGAGGTTTTGACCTCGGTTTATAATTATCCTGAAGAAGATAAAATAATACAGTTTGAAGTTCGTCCATGGTGCACAAACACAGAACAAGGAGTAGGAGTCGGTAATATTTTTTATGGTGAAAAAGGAATACTGGTGGTTGACGGGTACGACAAATACCAGTTCTACATGGGTCAAAAACGTGAAAAAGCAGATGGTGGCAGCGATGGTACCTTATCGGGTTCGGAAATGGACAGGGGAGCCGGCGGTACCGACGGTCACTTTAAAAACTTTATCGATGCAGTTCGTGCTCATGATAAATCTATTCTTAACGGCCCGGTTGAAACGGCACATTTATCATCTGGACTGGCACACCTAGGAAACATTGCTTACCGAATGGGGCGCGTATTAACTTTTGACCCGGCATCGGAGAAATTTGTAAATGATCCTGAAGCAGATAAACTGTTGACCCGAAATTACCGGGCACCTTATATTGTTTCGGATAAGATATAGTTTGTATAAAATTTGGAGTACCCCCTGTTTCCGTCAGGTCTTCTTCGAAGCCTCTGACTCCAACTGTCCCCCTGAATTCAGGGGGACAGTTGAGGTCGCCATCCCGATGAGTCGGGAAAGACCGAAACAGGGGGTACTTTTAATACTATATTCTCTTAATTTATCGAAACAGGCAAATCCAGCCACTCCTCCAACTTATTTTTTACCTGTACCTTTTGTCCCTCAGGTAAATTATTTATTCTGGTTCGGTGACTGCCACCGGGTTTAATAATTTTCAGCAAGTTATCTTTTTCGCTTACTTCAAAACCAGATGCCGACCAGGGATCCCATTCACCATAAATAAAAAGGATTTCATTATCGGTATCTTTCATGTAGTTTTTTACGTATTTTGCCGTGCTTTTGTCATACCTGATATTTAAATCTTCGGGCAGGAAAATTTTACTCAGGTAATTTTTTGCATTTTTTATAGAAAGATATTTTTTATAAGGTTTGGTATCATAACCATAATAACCCAATTCGCGGGCGGCCTGGACAAAGAACGAACGAATACTTTCCATGTCTTCAATGGCAAAATACGATGGACCGGAGATTTCGATCAGATGATTGTAAAGTTCCTCAAAGCTTGCATCTTTTGCCGGAATTTCATCTATCTTTTTACCCCACTGCCAAAGTGCAAAAGGGTATTCCAAAACACAATAATCCAGCACTTCATCCATCGAAATTCTGTAAGTGTATTTTTTTTCTTTTGAGTATTCCTTAAGTTTTGTGACAAATTCATCTCGTTTTTTCAATACTGCAATCTGATATTCAACAATCCTTTTTCTTATTTCAGGAGTTCCTGGAACATTTTCGATAAAAGGTTCATGGCGGCCATCTTCCACACCAAAATTCAACGGACAAACATAGGCCACAGTAACATCAACATCATCCGGGTAATATGCACGGTGATAAACCGCTGTTTGCCCTCCTTTACTTATTCCGGTATTTATCCATTTTCCCGAATAGTAATTTTTAAACAGTTGAGTCACGGCATGATGGTCAGCTGCTGCATTGACAGCAGTAAGATAATCCCAGTTTAGTGAATCGGGCCATGATTTTCCAAAATAGCGATGTTCAACACAAATTTGGTTTGAGTTCAACATGGGAGAAAGTTCGTTAATATATGTTGGTCGTGATGCATAAGTCGCAGTATAACCCTCTGTTATTAAAAGCACAGCATTATTTTTTCCTTTGTCGGCAACAAATACCCTTTGTAAAAAGAATCCTTTTGAAGTATCACTATGATCGAGAGGTTGGCGCATCATTATTTCCCAGGTTTCATTAAAAAAGTCATTACCTGTGATTTTTTCGAATGACTTGATTTGGGCTTGAGACTTCAGAAAATCTGATAATTGTGCTACCGATGTTAAAGAAATCAGAAGTAGAATAAAAAGAAAATGAAGTTTTTTCATTGTAAGGAATTTATTTTCGATTTTTTAATTTTGACGAAAATAGAAAAGAAATTTTTTACCTGACAAAATAAAAGTCATCATGATGAGGAAATTTTTATTCAGCCTGATTTTCAGTTTAGTCATTGTTCAAGTTTCCGGACAGAAATTACCCAAAGTAGAAATGAAATGTGAGCAGGGAACAATACTTGTAGAAATTGACACAATCAATGCCCCGGTAAGTGCAATTAACTTTTCAGAACATGTTCAAAAGGGAACTTTTGCTGATGCCGTATTTTACAGGGTAGTACGACCTGACAACCAGCCTAATAACAAAGTAAAAATCGAGGTTATTCAGGGAGGATTATTTTTGGATAAAAAAATTGAAGAGATTAAACCTATTCGGCATGAGACGACCAAAGAAACAGGAATACTTCATTTGGACGGAACAATTTCCATGGCACGAAATCAACCCGGTTCGGCATCAACCGAATTTTTTATTTGTGTGGGTGACCAGCCCGAACTGGATTTTGGTGGAAAACGAAATCCCGACGGTCAGGGATTTGCTGCCTTTGGGAAAGTGATAAAAGGAATGGATGTGGTTAGAAAAATTCAGCAACAAAAAGACGAAAACCAATATTTGGTTGACAGGATTCGAATTACTGAAATTCGGATAAAATAATAACCCCCCCACCCCCGATAACTCCTAATATTCGCATGTTGTTGTTGAAAAAAGCTGTAAAGCTTATTAAATAAAGACTTTACAGCTTTAGTGTTTTCACCTAAATTGGTGTTGCTACAAAACACTTGTGATGAAAATACTAAATAGTTCAGCTTTATCTGCTTTTGGAGGGATAAATTTTGTTTTAAATTATCTTGAGGATAATCAATTTGGCAGTTTACTAAGTCAAAAACTTCCTACTCTAAAAAGGCAAAGTACTTACTCCTGGAGCGATATTTTTTATTCATTGTTAAGTATCTACTTGTGTGGTGGAGATTGTATTGAAGATTTACAAACCCACTTAAAATACCACTTCTACAATAATCCTTTTGTAAAAATACCCAGTCCAGATACTGTGTTAAAAAGGATGTCTGAATTATCAGAAACAAGCCACTTCTGCAAGACAGCAAGAGGCAAAGTGGAACATGAGTATAACACTAATCCGATACTGGAGGAGCTTAATATTGCGATACTTAAAAAACTAGGGATTTTTGAGACAAAAGAACTGGTTTTAGATTATGACAACACTATTATTTTCAATGAGAAGAATGATAGTAAAATGACGTACAAGAGAAACTATGGTTATCAGCCAGGTGTTTGTACCCTTAATGAAGAACAGATTTTATATATAGAAAACCGAAACGGCAACAGTGATGCAAAATCTTTTCAATCCGACACTCTAAAACGACTATTCAGCTTACTTGAGAACAGCCATGTTAGAAGGATAGAACATTTTAGGGCGGACGCAGCATCTTACCAATATGAGGTTGTCAAACTACTAAGTAAAAAGGTGAGATACTTTTATGTGGGCTGTAGAAATAGCTATGTCGAAAAGTATTTTACAAAAGTATCCAGTTGGGAGATCATCAAAGACGCCTCTCAAGGGATAACAGAGGTAGGTGAAGCCGTGATAACACCTTTCCAGAAACAGGCAAAAGATACAGGCAATACCCCTGTTCCATACAGGCTAATCGTGAAGAGAAAAACAAAACAAGATGGGCAAACCAATATTTTCACACAGGATGCTTATGAATACAGGGCTATATTAACCAACAACTTTGACTTAAGTCCGGTAGAGGTAGCTCAATTTTATAATCATCGCGGCAACATGGAAAAACAGTTTGATATCTTGAAAAATGATTTTGGCTGGGACCGTATGCCTTTTTCTTCTTTACAGAAGAATACAGTATTCTTATACTTAACTGCAATATGTCGGAACTTGTATCGAAAAATTATCACCTACTTCTCCGAAAGAGTAGAGACATTAAAAGCAACCGATAGGGTCAAAAAGTTCTTGTTCAGATTTATAGTATTACCCGCAAAATGGATAACACGGTCCAGGCAAAAACAGTTAAGGTTATATGGAAAAACAAATTTTTCACCATAACAATAAAAACTCAAGCCAATTACTATAAATACCTGAGCACCAAATAATCTACATGGAGGAACTATGAACTATACTCTCAAAAACTTCATAAAATCTATGCTTATTGCGAAATGGAAGAAAAATTGGAGGATAAAAAAACATCAATACTCCTTGCCAGCACCGAAAATTTAAATTAGAAGATGAAGAACTAGCAAAAAAGATAAGACATACGGATTTTAGGAACTATCGGGGTAAACGCAGTCCCCCCAGCCTGAGAGGCGGGGAATTTTTAGGTGCACTGTTCTAAACCAACAAGATTTATGCGCTAAGCGGATCAAACCGTTAAGTACGTAAAAAAGGGATGCTGAAAAAACAACATCCCTGTGGAACTAACTCAATACTTGAAGATATCGATTAATGTTCGTCTTCAATAAATCCAGTTTTACGGGTACCTACGGCCTGGTAAACTACGCCGGGTTCGTCGCTAAAAGTTATTTCAAACGAAATTTTGTCGCATACTACACCTGTTGTTGACAGTCCTGCATCTTTCTCAATTTTTCCATTTCTGATTTCAACTGTCGCATCAGATTGGATATTATCCAGTCCGGCTCCTTCAAAAGTAAGCGTTGAAATATCAACAGGGCATTTCACCATTACATTTTTCCAGTTTCCATTGTCAGATATCCAAAATTCTGTAGCAATATCGTCGGCTGTATTAAAAGTAAGAACTTTCAGATAACCGGTTTCGTAATCTGTTGCCGAGAATTTTATCCACCATTCTCCGGCTGCTTCGACAACCTGTGAATTAATCTGTTCAAATTCTTCTTTTTTATCGCACGAGGTAAATAAAATACCCACAACTGCAATCGTATATATAATTAACTTTTTCATATCCACTTATTGTTTTAAGGTTAATTGCACATCAAAAGGGAAATCGTAATCGACCAGTGTCTGAGTATAAGTAATTACATTAGTCGCCTCATCGAAAACAAAATTACTTATTACTACTGGTCCAAATCCACTGTTTCCGAGTTCGGAGCGTACAGATCCATCTTCACTGATTACCAATATTGCAGGAGCCGCGTAATCGGGGCCATAACCCACAAACTGGTCGTAATAGCCACCCAGCAAGTCACTGATTTGATACACTCCGGCTGCAAGTTTTTTAATTTCAACATCACCGCCACCACGGCCAACCCTGACTCCATCATATGTACCTTCAGGTATTTCAAAAACATCGTATCCTGTAAAACTTACAATACTTACATTTCGGCTGAGATAAAATTTGTAGCCTTCGGAATTGCTTACTTCATATTGTAATTTATAGGTACCTGTTACATCCACGTTTACTTCGTTCAGAACTTTGTATTCCAGTTCTGTGGTATCGCCGTTTGAAATTTCAATGGCATGAATTCCGGGATCTTCGTAAGGAGTCCCTTTAAAGAGCACGATTGGATTGCCACCGATTAACTCCATATGCGGGGCGGGCGTTTCCTTTACGTAACTCTCGTATTCTTTTTCGCACGATACAAACAGTACTGCGAAAGAAAATACAATGAATAAATATTTCAGATTTTTCATGTGTTTTTATGTTTTAGTTTTTCCACCATACTTTTTGTAAGATAACATCGGCATCAGGTAATGATTTGTATTCAGCCGCATTGGAATTAAAATTCAGTTCACTGTCGGCATATGGAAATCTTCTTGGTAATACACCACCTGATGTACCTTTTTTGCTGTAAATCAAAGTTCCCGGAATATAGTTGTCGGGAAGTTCATAACCCTCAGGAATTTGGTCGCTTATTTGCGATTCTTCAGGGAATCCTGTACGGACACGTTCGATATGCGATTCCAAACCACGGCCACCTTCTGCAGCATCAACCCATTTTTGCATAATAATTGCTTTTAGCTGGTCGTTAAAGCCAGATGTTGGGAAAGCATATGCTCCGGTTAATAATTCGCCAATATCCGCGCCCATTCTGTCGAATGATGCAGTAACTCCACTTTCGTAGTATTCTTTTGCTTTTTCAACATTTCCGAGTCTCAAATATGCCTCAGCAATTAATAATTCCGATTCGGCATAAGTCATCCAAAATACGGGCATTTCAGGTTCAATATAAGGAGCCGCAATAATTTTATGTGCTTCAAATTCGGTAGACGGAACATTATAAGAACCGGGAACCAAACCTAAAAATTGACCATCAATAGGCTCAAATAAACTTTCCATTCGTGAATCTCCATTGGCTTCAAGAAATGAAATAAAAGTTGCGCAGGCCCTGATGTTATTTGTTGTATTCAGTTGACGCTGGTCGCTTTCGTACAATGGATTTGATTTACTATCGGCATCTTCGAAGTTGGTAACAGCAACATCTTTATCCAGTAAATAAATATTTCCTGCTTCAAGATCTGCAATCAGTTTGCTTATTTCATCGTTGGCAAATCCCGAATTTGCATCATACTGACGAAGTAAAATTCTTAATCGAAGAGAATGTGCAAATGCTTCCCAGTCTTCTATGTGGGCATGAAAAATAATGTCATTGGTTTCGTAAAGTTCGGCAACAAAATCTGAATAATCTTTGCTCAATGCTTCAATCAGTAAATCGTAAATATCGGCATAAATGGTTTCGCCATTATCTACAACAGGATTGAGTTTTTCAGCACCAAGAAAAGCTTCTGAATAAGGCACATTTCCGTACATATCGACCAAATACTGGAAACCAAAAGCTTTAATTACGGCACCCATTAGATAAGGCCCCCAGTTTTCATTTGCTTCAACTTTTTTCATGAATATTTCGTTGTCGCTTAAACCGTCGACAAACATTGCGCGGTACGAGCGGTCGATAACATTGGTATTGCTGCTTAAAGCATAAGATTCGTAGATTTTATACTGCGAAGAGGTATTGTTCTGTGCCCAGTGTTGCGACCAGAACGATCCGATTAATCCCCAGTCTGCACAATGAACATTTGTTACCGCGGCAATGGCAGAGGTAAGTAAAAGTTCATCAGAAACATCGGTCGGATAATTAGGATTTTCATTGATGTCCAGGAAATTATCACATGCTGATAATAACAGGACTATACTTAATATTATAGATAACTTTTTCATTTTACTATAGTGTTTTTCATTTTAAAAGGTAAAGTCTAATTTAAGTCCATAGGTTCTTACACTTGGAGCACCGTTAAACTCTCCGAACAAACCTTCAATGTCGTTATCCCATGTAGTCGTTTCCGGATCGATGTAGCTGTTTTTTGCGGGAGTCCACAAGAACAGGTTTCTTCCAAAAAGTGAGATATTTGCTGAAGACAGGAATGTACGATTCAGCAACGCATTATTAAACCGGTATGAAAGAGAAACTTCTCTGAGTTTGATAAAAGTTCTGGGTAATATCCGTGTACTTTCAATTGGTTTGTTTGTATTTGCTGAATAGTATTCGTGCCAGTTATCTACCACCGGAGTTGTATTTTCGAGATATCCGGTTACATTTCCTTCTGAATCTTTTACTTCAGTAACTGTGTTCGGAATAATATATGGCCTGCGATCGTTAACGGTAGATTGTTCGTTGTTACCTGACCAAAATGTCGCACCTGCTGTATTGGAATACATCCATCCACCTTTTTGGGCATCGATTAAGAATGAGAACTTAAATCCTTTATATGATAAATTATTGGTAAACGACATCATAAAATCCGGTACCGATGATCCAACCAGTTTCTTTGAACCTTCAACAGGTAATCCGTTGTCACCTACAATAATTTTTCCGTCCGGAGAATATTTATAATCAGGAATGCGGTACATTCCCAACTGTTCGCCGGGGATTGCAACAAATTCAGTTTCGTAAGCGGAATTGATAAGGTACTCAGAAACACCAAGTTCTTCATCTAATTCATCGAGTACCATATTTGATTTATTGTAGAGATAAATAAAGTCCCATGTAAAATCCTGAGTTTTTACTGGAACAACATTTATCATCAGTTCAATACCATCGTTGGTAATTTGTCCGAGGTTGGCAGTAATTTCACGAAAACCTGAAGAAGCCGCGATATTAGCCAACATAATCAAATCGGTTGTTTTTTTGTTATAATAGGAAAAGTCTACACCTAGTCGGTTGGAGAAAAATCTTAAATCTGTACCAATTTCCAGCTCTTTTGAAATTTCAGGTTTAAGATTTGGATTTCCCAAACGGCGGTATTTTTCGTAAGCAGGTACTCCACCAACCGGGTAATTTGTAAAACCAAAACCACCTGCACGCAGAATAGACGGTCTGTAAATTTCCGAAGTCATAAAAGGTGCGGCATCATTTCCGGCAAACGCATAACTGGCTCTGAGTTTTCCATACGAGAGAACATCATTTTTCTCTAACAAATCAGTAAAAATAAAGCCCAACGTTGCTCCCGGATAGAAAAACGAGTTGGCACCGATTGGTAAAGTGGAAGACCAGTCGTTACGAGCCTGCAGATTGAGAAATAAATAGTCGTTAAACTCCAGGCCGATTTGACCAAATACACCAACCAGTCTTCTTTTATACTCGTTGGTATAAACTTCTGCAGAACCGCTGATGTTTCCAACATTATAGTACTCCGGTACCACCAATCCTTTGGATACAATGTTTACCCTTTTAAAAGAGCGTTGGTTAATATTGTTACCAACCAGCACATTGTATTTTAAATTACCTCCTAAAAAATCTACTTCGTTATGGTAGGTTAGTACAATATCACTGTTTAACTGGTTTCTGTATTTTGCTTCTTCTTTAACTGCACCGGCAACATCGTTAATTGTACCTGAGTTGTTTGAACCCGGAGTTACTTTTGCAATTGCACCCTGAACTTTTGAAAACTGAGACAAATTATCCAGACCTCCGGTAAAAGAGAGTTCCAGTCCGGGAGCAAGAACCTGGGTTAGATTCAAATTGCTCATTATCCTGTTTTGGTCTGCAAGTGCACCGGTTTCATTAATAGTGAAATAAGGATTTTGTGCATAACCGTTGTAGTAATTATCAAGGTTATTAAATTTAGATTTGTAATCCCTGTAATCAGGTAAATAATGATTAACAGGTTGATAGAGAATATCCGAGTATATAACTGCTCCGGTACCGGCATCGTCGCCCTGACCGGTAGGAATTGTTTTATGCATTCTGTTAATGTAGGTTACACCGAAGTTGACTTTGGTCTTTTCAGTCCCTCCGTTACCTTTAAAAGTAAGGGTATTGCGATTTAACTGGTCAACAGGTCCGGGAAGAACTCCATCGTTGCTGGAATTGGTTGCTGAAGCATACCATCCCATAACATTGTTACCGCCTGATAATGCAACCGAATTGATTAATGCATAACCATATTCGTAAAAATCCCTAATTCCATTTTCCTTGTAAGAGAATGGAGCAACCTGTTGTTCGTTGTCTACCATGTAACCGGTTGGTCGTACTTTTCCATCCATTACCGGCCCCCAGCTTCCGTTTTCTTTTGAGTCGTAAGTACCGCTCCATCCCTGTCCGAATTTGTCCTGAAAGTAAGGAAGCCTTCCGACATCAGTAAAGGCAGACGAACTTGAAACACTAACAAGCAAATCTTTGTTTTTTGCTCCTTTTTTGGTGGTAATCATAATTACACCATTGGCAGCGCGTGATCCGTACAGGTTTGATGCCGCAGCACCTTTTAATACAGAAATGGTTTCAATATCAGCCGGATTGATATCGGATGCAGAGTTTCCGAAATCGACCTTAGCATTTACATTCATTGAATTTTCCGTAGCATTACCGCTTGAATAAGAGTTGTTGATTGGGACTCCATCCACGACATAAAGTGGCTGGTTACTTCCGGTTATCGAAGAAAGACCCCGAACAATTACACGGGTAGATGCACCCGGGGCACCTGAACCTGCGGAAATAGAAACTCCTGCAACTTTTCCCTGTAAAGCTTTTGTTGCATCGTCATTTCCAACATTACCAAAATCTTCTCCGCTAAATTCACTGACTGAATATCCCAATGCTTTCTTGTCTCTTTCGATACCCATTGCGGTTACAACAACTTCTTCTACACCTATGGTTTCCGATTCAAGTACAACATTGTATACCGATTCAGTAGTTAAAGGTACTTCTTTGGTTTTCATTCCTACAAAAGAGAAAACCAAAACCTGGTCATCGGGAACTGTTAAAGAAAAATTCCCATTTGCATCTGTAATGGTTCCGGTGGTTGTTCCTTTGATAACAACCGAAACTCCCGGAATAGGTACACCATCATCTAACGATGTTACTTTTCCTGTAATTTGCCTGGTTTGGGCTAATATTGAACTTATCCCAAAACACAAGACCATTACTAATAGCAATAGTTTTTTCATAGATAAAATTTTATAATTAATACTAAAAGGTCACGAGTCCCTTCTTTGGTTTTTATACATTAAAAAACTCCCGCCGGGGAAACGGGAGTTCAATACCTGTCAGCCGATCAGATATTTAGCACTTTAACATTTTTTGCTGTTTAACTATTTCTATGTAGAGTCAGAAGTGCCTTGATTTAGTAATTTATATTCCGTTTGTTCCCCGATGTATAATGTTTTCCCCGCTTGTTTTTATTTTTTGTTTCAAATGTTTGAATACCTGATTTTAAAGCAATTAAAACTGGATTAGGATTGATTTTAGACATACCATTCCTAACAGATTGATTAATTGTTTTTCAGTCTTTGAATCAAACATAAGTAATAATCAATCTCGTGGAAATTATTATCAATCAATGACAGGGTTACGATTACAAATGACATTTGTCAGTATACAAAACCATTTATAGATAGAAAGTTGATGTTGGTAGATTAAAAAGTGTTGGTGGCTGATGTGGTAGATTTTAATTTCTTTGATTAAGAAATTTTATGACATAAAACTTATGTGAAAAATTTTAGAAAGAGATATAACAATCCTGTTAATGTATGTGGTTTTAGGAAAATATTGGTTTAGATAGAGGATTTGTTATTTAATCATTTTTTTTAGAAGCAGTTTTATTTAAACTATGCCGCTGTTCCGGCGAATGCTTCTGAAATAATTTTGGGATAAATGTGTTTAAAGTTAGCATTGCACCAATCATGCAATTCCTGAACCTGTTCATCATCTAACCAATCGATACATTTGTTTAACTCTTTTTTAAACAAGTAACTGCTAAAGCTTACTTTGGGTAATAAAATTTTTGCGTATTCTAACATCGTTTTGTGTTTTAGGTATTAAAAAATACAGGTTTGTTTTTAACTTGATAAAGAACATTTTATGGTTGCTTTAACAAGATGTAAAGTTTTTTATTACATCTGGTATACCAAATTTCGTAAGATTCATATTATCAGCAACATAACATGTAGCCCTCAAATAAATCTTGCCCCGATATGGGACATTTATTCTCTTAGAATATTTTTTTGTTAATTAGAAATGAGAGGATAAACTACAGTAAATAAGATATTTGAGAGAGAAAAAAAACGGGTAATTTATAGGATTGGGGAAATAAAAAAGGCGGGAGAAAAACCCGCCAAGTGTATTTTATGCAGCTTTTCCTGCAAATGCTTCCGAGAGTACATCAGGGTACAACTCTTTAAAATTTTTGTTACACCATTCAAATAACTCAAGAATCTGATCATCCTCAAGCCAACTTATGCATTTATTTAACTCTTTTTTAAATAAGTCTTTGCTGAAACTTACCTTTGGTAAAATAACTTTTGCATACTCCAACATATCTTTAACATTTTAGTGGTTACGCATTCAATATAGCACCTTACAGGCTATTGAAATATGTTTTAAAATACTATTTAACACATATTAACCATGCGAGTTGAAACGATGATTTTTATACCCTTGATATTTTGAGACTTACAATTTAAAATGTTAAATATGTTTCAAAACAGCAGAAAATTGTGAACTTTTCAGGCAATAAAATCTTTTGATTTTTATTTAGCTGGATATCAGATTTTTAATAAATTCTTGAATGGAATCAGCAATATTATTTTCAGAATTTAAGGCTTTTACAAAGGCGCTTCCAACAATAGCACCACTGGCATATTTACAGGCATTTTTAAAAGTTGCATTATCTGAAATTCCAAAGCCGATTAATCTTGGATTATTCAGATTCATTTCATTCACCCTTTCAAAATACTCCTTCTTAAAATCCTCTACTTTTTTACCTGCTCCGGTTGTGGATGCCGAAGAAACCATGTAAATAAAACCTGAACTTGCTTTATCTATTTGTTTTATTCTGGCAACTGAAGTTTGAGGGGTAATCAATAGAATATTATGTAATTTGTATTTTTCGAAAACAGATTTAAATTCGGACTCATATTCATCCAGGGGCAAGTCCGGAAGTATGGTGCCATCTATTCCAATTTCGGCACATTTAACGCAAAATTTTTCAACGCCATATTGATATACAGGATTTAAATAACCCATTAAAATCAACGGGATATTTACAGTTTTTCTGATGTCTTTGAGTTGCTCAAATAGTAAATTGAGGTTCATTCCGTTTTTTAAAGCTATTTCACTGCTTTTTTGAATTGTTGGTCCATCGGCTGTTGGATCTGAAAAAGGCATTCCAATTTCTATAAGGTCAACTCCATTTTTTTCAAGTTGCTGAATAATTTTGACTGTGTCATTCAGTTTCGGATATCCGGCGGTAAAGTACACCGAAAATATGTTATGCTTCTTTTCTTCGAAAAGTTTGTTGATACGATTTTTCATTTTGCTAATTTCATTAATATTTTCAATACCCCCCGTTCCGTTTCGGTATCTCCTTCGGAGCTTCCGACCTCCACTGTCCCCCTTAATTAAGTGGGACAATTGAAGCCGCTGACCCTATTTTAGGGCAAGGTGGAAATAGGGGGTATTTACATTAATATCCAAAATAATTTAAATAAGTTTCCATATCCTTATTGCCACTTCCAGAAAGATTGATAACAGTTATATCTTCCGGATTCATTTCAATTTTATCGAGAGCAGCCAGAGCATGTGCCGATTCCAGGGCCGGAATAATTCCTTCTTTTTGCGTAAGTAAAAGAACAGCCTGCAGAACTTCTTCGTCGGTGGCAGCAAGGAATTTTGCCCTGCCTGTTTTATACAAATGTGCATGTAACGGACCAATTCCAGGATAATCCAGTCCTGCAGAAATGGAATAGGGCTCTGTAATCTGTCCGTCTTTATTTTGCATCAACATAGTGAGACTGGCATGTAAAACTCCGGGAGAACCAACAGTAAGTGTGGCTGCCGTTTCGTTGGTGTTTATTCCCTTTCCTGCGGCTTCAACACCAATTAGTTCTACCTGTTCATTATCTAAATAATGATAAAAAGCTCCGGCAGCATTACTCCCGCCACCAACACATGCTATGATACGGGTTGGATTTTCCAATCCGGTTTGTGTTTTTAGTTGTTTTTTCATTTCTGCACTTATAACCGACTGGAAACGAGCAACCATATCGGGGTAGGGATGAGGACCGACTACTGAACCTATAATATAGTGTGTATCTTCAGGATTATTTATCCAATCGCGCATGGCTTCATTAGTTGCATCTTTCAGCGTTTTATTACCACTATGAACCGGGATAACTTCTGCTCCCAGCATTTTCATTTTCTTAACGTTGGGTGCCTGTCGTGACACATCGAGTGCTCCCATATAGACCACACATTTTATGCCTTTTAAAGCACATACAGTTGCGGTAGCTACTCCATGCTGACCTGCTCCGGTTTCTGCAATAATTCTTGTCTTTCCCAGTTTTTGTGCCAGTAAAATTTGCCCGATTGTGTTATTCAATTTATGTGAACCAGTATGATTTAGGTCTTCACGTTTTAAATAGATTTTTGTACCGTAATGCTCCGATAAACGATTTGCATGGTATAAAGGAGACGGCCTCCCGACATAGTTTTTTAAAAGCTGGTCAAATTCTTGTGTAAAACTTTCCGATTCGATTATTTCAAGATACCGGCGTTTTAATTCGTCGATGTTGGTGTACATCATTTCCGGAATCCAGGCACCGCCAAATTCTCCGTAATATCCTTTTTCGTTAACTTGGTATTTCATTGTCTTTTCTTATCCTATTAATTCTTTAACCCCCTGTCTCTCCTTCGTCGCTCCTGTCCCCCTATAGGGGGACAATTGAAGAAATGAGACGGCTTGACCGTTTCATTTACGAAATAGGGGGTGCTCATTTTTTTAATTCCTTTATAAACTCCTTTAGTTTCTCTAAATTCTTTAATCCCGGTTCATCTTCAAAACCGCTGTTTAAATCGACCCCAGCCAGTTTTGGATGTTTTATTTCCAGAATACTTTTTACATCATTCGGTCCAATGCCGCCACTTAAAAAGAATGGTGTTATTCCTTTATATTTTTCCAGAATTTCCCAGTTAAATTTTTTGCCTGAACCCCCGTGTTGTTTTGTTTTTGTATCAAATAAAACATAGTCAACAACACCTTCATACGGAATGGTTTTTTCAAAATCAAAATTCTCAACTATCGGAAAGGCTTTGATTATTTTTAAACCCTGATTTTTCAATAACTGACATGTTTTTGGATTTTCGTTTCCGTGTAACTGAATAAAACCAAGTCTAAATTTTTTAGCAAGTTGTAAAATTTTAAAAGCATTCTCATCTACAAAAACACCTACATTTTTCTTGTTGGATTGAAATAAATCTGATTCAGGATTGTCCCCAACATATCGTTTTGAAGGAGCATAAAAAATGAAACCCAACAAATCAATCCCGAGTGCTTCAACAGCTTCCCGATTTTGGGTGAATTTCATTCCACAAACTTTTATTAATAGTTTTTTCATTTCGATGTTCGATTCTTTTTTCATGATTTTTGTTTACCGGTACAACAAAAATACACGCTATAAGTGTTATCAATAAATACTTTTATCCCCATCTTAAAAGGTGGAGTAATTTACAATTGTTTAATCAGCTTCTTACATGCTTCTCCCGGATTATCATTCTTCATAAAAGATTCGCCAATTAAAAATCCCTTAAATCCATGTTTACGTAAATATCTTATTTCATCAGCTCCGGCCAATCCGCTTTCCGAAATTTTTACAAACTTATCCGGAATCAATTTTGAAAGGGAAACAGAAGTTTCTACATCCACTTCAAAAGTTTTAAGATTACGGTTGTTTACTCCAACAATATCAACATAATCGTTAACCACTTCCAGTTCCTTACTATTATGAATTTCCATTAATACATCCAGTCCCAGTTCTTTGGCTTTCTTTGCCAGTTGAAGTGCTTTTTCCTGAGATAAACAAGCTGCTATGAGTAAAATCACATCCGCTCCGTAGGCTTTGGCTTCCACTATTTGATATTCGTCAATCATAAAATCCTTACGCAGGATAGGAATATCGGGATTGGTTTCACGTGCTTTAACCAGATTCGCCAATGTTCCGCCAAAATATTCATAATCGGTTAAAACAGAAAGACAGGAAGCACCGGCATCGACGTATGCTTTTGTAACTTCTTCAACTTTTACCCTGAAATTTATTTCACCCTTTGAAGGAGATTTTTGTTTGAACTCAGCAATTATACCACTGACATTTTCTTTTAATAAATTCTCTTTTAGTGAAATACATTTCCTGTTGAAAAGTGGATAGTCTTTCAGTTTTTCAACATTCACAACCTTTTTTTGGTTGGCAACTTCTGCTTTTTTTGTTTCTATTATTTTATCGAGTATGTTCATATGTTAAAATTCCAAAATGTCAATTATCAAATTTCAAATAAGACCCAATTTGGAAATTTGGATTTTGAAAATTGATATTTATTTGAGTTTTGTTTTTTGAGATTTGAATTTTTAAGTTGTTATTGCTTCTAATTTCCTCAATGCACTTCCGCTTTCCAACGATTCTCTTGCCATCCCAACACATTCTATCAAATTTTTATCTGAATGAACCAACTGCAATCCCAAAGCGGCATTGGCTATTACCGCATTGTTTTGTTCGGGTGTTCCTTTATTTTCCAGAATATTCATAAAGATTTTGGCAGCTTCTTCGATAGTTTCTCCACCAAACAATTTTTCAGGAGCAATTTTTTCCATACCAAAATCAGACGGAGAAAGTATCCTTTCTGTATTTTTTAAAGCAATATGTGCGTTATCGGTTAATGATACCTCATCGTAACCATCTGTACTATTTACTATTACAAAATTAATGTCCAGTGTTTCGTAAACTTTTTTGTAATGATTAAAATTAACCTCATTATTCACGCCAAGCACCTGAAATTTTGGAGATGAAGGATTAATCATAGGTCCCAGAATATTAAAAAATGTTTGAACTTTTAAAGCCCTGCGAACCGGTGCTATATGTTTCATAGCCGGATGGAAAAGTGGGGCATGTAAAAAACAAAAATTTCCTTTCAGTAAATCCTCTTTTAGCCTGTTAATATGGTTGCTGAATTTATATCCCAGGTATTCAAGTACATTTGAAGAGCCACTGGTAGAACTTGCTGCGTAATTACCATGCTTGGTTACATTTATTCCTGTTCCTGCAATCAGAAAACAGGCCAGTGTGGAGATATTAAAAGTATTTTTTCCATCGCCACCGGTTCCTACAACATCTATCCCGTTAAATTCTGAAAGATCGGTTGTTAAACTTAATTCGTCCATAGCATCGCGAAAACCAGCCAATTCTTCTGATGCAACAGGCCTCATGCGAAAAACAGTAAGAAAAGATGCAAACTCTGCATCACTGTGTTTTCCTTGCCCAACTTCAAACAAACTTTGTTTTGCCTGCTCACGGGTAAGATTTTTACCGGTGAAAAGATATTCAAGTAATTCCTTCATTTTAGTTTTGTTTAGTCGGGTTTAACCAGTTTTGAATTATTTGTTCGCCTAAAGGTGTTAACACCGATTCCGGATGAAATTGTACACTTTGAATATCATACTCGTTATGTTGCATCGACATTATCATTCCTTCCTCATCGTAACTTGTTACCTCGAAACATTCAGGAAGATTTTCCTTTTCAACAATCCATGAATGGTATCTTCCAACTTCAAAAGTTTTAGGTAAATTTTTAAAAAGGACAGACTTATTTTCAGTTTGTTCCACCGGAGTGGCAATGCCATGCAGTACTTTATTCATATTATGAAGTTTTCCCCCAAAAGCTTCTCCAATTGCCTGATGTCCTAAACAAACCCCAAGCATACTTTTTTGTGGCCCATACATTTTAATAATGTCAAGCAATAACCCTGCTTCTTCCGGAATTCCGGGGCCGGGAGAGAGAACAATCTTGTCGTATTTTTCAATTTCTTTAAGTGAAATTTCATCATTTCGAAACACGTCAACCTGTTTGCCCGAAATTTTTTTAATGGCATGTACAAGGTTATAAGTGAATGAATCGTAATTGTCGATAACTAATATTTTCATGATATAAAGTCGGAAGTCAGAAGTCGGAAGTCAGAAGTAATTCTTCTTATTCGAAATTCGTATTCCATTTTTAGTTGTTTTTTTTATTGAATTACAGAAAACTGCTACTGAGACTGTTAACTAATCTCTTTAGCCATTTCAATTGCTTTTTTCAAAGCTGCTAATTTATTATTTACTTCCTGAAGTTCACTTTCTTCTTTCGAATCAGCAACAATTCCGGCACCGGCCTGGTAATACAATTTGTTATTTTTGCTCAAAAACGATCGAATCATAATAGCATGGTTTACGGTTCTGTCGAAACCAAGATAACCTATACATCCACCATAATAACCACGGTTTTGATTCTCGTATTTATCAATCAGTTCCATGGCTTTATATTTAGGCGCACCTGAAAGTGTTCCGGCAGGAAAAGTTTCCCCCAATACTTTTATCAGGTTTGTGTTGTCGTTTATCTCACCCGATACCTGCGAAACCAAATGAATAACATGTGAAAAAAATTGTACCTCCCGATAGGTCTCAACAATTACATTTTCTGCATTACGACTAAGATCATTTCTGGCTAAATCAACCAGCATTACATGTTCTGCATTTTCTTTGGGATCTTTACTTAACTGTTCGGCCAGTTCACGATCCTGTTCATCGTTACCTGTACGTTTAAATGTTCCTGCAATGGGATGAATGTACGCCTTATTCTCTTTTATTCGGATCTCAGCTTCCGGACTGGACCCGAAAATGCGGTAATTCCCATAATCAAAATAAAACAAATAAGGCGATGGATTGACAGAACGCAATGCACGGTAAACATTAAAATCGTCACCTTCATATTCCTGAGAAAACTGCCTGCTGAGTACAATTTGGAAAACATCACCACGGTAACAATGTTCTTTTCCTTTTGTTACCATAAATTTATATTCTTCATCGGAAATGTTGGATGCTTCTTTACCGGTTAATTGAAATTTGCCGGTTGAAAAATTCAGATTAACCAAAAGATGATGAACATAGTCCATTTGCGACTGCTCTCCTTCCAACAGGTTTTCAACCATGTGAATGATATTTTTATGATGGTCGATGGCAACCACATACTTGTAAAAACAGTATTTTACCTCAGGGATTTTGTATTCTTCTTTGGACTCATTTTTAAATCGAATACTTTCAAAATGTTGAATCGCATCGAAGTTTACATAGCCAAACAAGCCGTTTGCCGGAAGTTCAATTTCATCAGTTTCGACATTAAAAGTTTTAAAAAAGGAATCGAGTTCATCGTGTAAAATTCTGTCTTTTGCGAGTGAAAATTTTTCTTTTTCTTTTCCGGGCAGGTCCTTTTCAACCTGACCATCGCTTACTTTAAAACAGGCCATCGGACTAAATGCGATAAATGAATATGCATTTTCGTTGCCATGGTAATCCGAACTTTCAAGGAGAATGGATTTCGGATAAAGTGTTCGCAGTCGAAGATAAATACTAACCGGGGTTACCGTATCGGCGAGTATTTTTCTGACAACTGGTTTAAATTTTAGTTTTTCCATAATAATTCCAGCCCCCCTCAATTCCCCCAAGGGGGGAGGTTAGGCTATCTATTTTTTAGTTAATATTTTCTTTTTTCATGTTCATTCTTTTATTCTTTTTCCTTCTCCTTTGGACAGGGTAAGGGAGAGGCTCCTAAAACCAGAAACGGCTCATCGCGAATTTCGATGAGCCGTTTCTATGGTTTTAACAATGGCGTTTCTTCTCTTCACGAATTTTGCAAAAAGTTGTAACGCCACCACCAAATGTTATTTAATCCTGTCATTGTAAATCTCTGTTAACAAAAAAAACCTGCTTTCTAATGTTAGAAGCAGGCCTTCAATATCTTTTAAAAAATACCAATATGGCTCTTTAACTTCTAACTTACGCAAGAAGACCCCACCACGGAAGCCATATTGTATTTATATTTTTAATCATACTTTTTTGTAATCTTTTGCAAAGATGAACTTTTTTCAGGAAAAACAAAATAAATCTGATTTTGTTTTTTGTTAAACTAAAAAAATAACATCAGATTATTGTGCCAGGGTGAATCTGAAACTTACCCCAATATTAGTATTGGCTGTTGGGAAAGAAAGTGATGTAAACGGAGTATTTATAATTTTATCAAAGAAAACTCTCATTTGAAAACGGTCACTTAACATATAGTCTGCATATGTTTTTATGGTAAAAGAACTTTGTCCGGCTGTGAGCTGATCTTTATCTTCATCCAACTGACGAAGAATGGTTAAATTTTTTCTGTAAGAAAAATCCAAACGGATATTCAGATCGTTTGAATAAGCTTGTTGTGAACGTTTTGTCTTTATTATTAAATCCATTTGTGTAAACCGATATCCTACACCCACGGTATATTCGTTACTAAAGGATTCAGTAAGCTGGCTGTTTGCAAATGCCAGTTGTAAACTCCGCGAACGTTTAATTTCCCCGCGGGTAGTAAGGTCGCCCATCCACATAATATCAACATTAATTAAGGGACTGAATGCTTCCATAATATTTACCGAATTAAAATCGTATGCCGAAATAAAATTATTAGCAATATCGCGGATGTAAGTAAATCCATCGTCTTCGGCCATATAATTCAGGTTAGAAATAAACGAACCAACATTATAGCTTGAGCGATACGTATGTGTGAAATTCAATGATCGGATATATTTGTTTAGCCACGGTATTTTTGAAACCATACCTTCGTATCTGATACTCCAGTTGGGCCTCATATATTTTATTGAAGGGAACATTCCAAGAGAAACTTTCTCCGGAGATTTGTTTTGATATGCTGCTAAAAAGGCAGGAACAAGAACCTCGGCAGAACTTGGACCATAACCGTCAGGATATTCGGGATGATCGGGATTAGGATTGTTTGGATCGTAGCCCCAGCCATTATCCAGAGGACGTTGTTGTGCCAGGCGGTGAGCAATAATTGGCCGGTATTCTTTTAAATTTTCAAAGGGCTCGGAACGATAATCGTTTCCTTTTCCCATTGATGAAAATGCAGTTCCCCAGGTAATGGTTGACATACTGAAGTTTCCTGACTCTGTAGAACTGTTGGTATTAAAATTACCGGTTGAATAGTCGTAATTTATAAATTCTGTAGTGTTTAGTGCATACGCCCTGTTGGAAGTTAAATCTATCTTCAAATCGGGAAGTGGTTCAATTGTTGCCCTGAAACTGATATTTTCTTTTTTTGTAAATAAATACGGTGAATTTAAGGTTGAGTCATTGGTTATCCAACCGTTTGAAGCTGCTTTCATAGCGAAATTCCTGTCTTGCCAACCCATTAAGAACGGGAATCCCGGAGCATAGCTTGATGCGGCAGTGTATCCAAAAGTCGGATCGGGATTGTATTTTCCACCACCAAAAACAGTAGGTTCAGGCAAATATCCGGGTAAAACAGTTCCGCCGTTTAAGCTGTATGTGGCCTGTATATTCTGCACTCCAATTAAAATTCGGGTAGTAACATCCAGTAAATCCTTTAAAAATGATTGGTCTCCGGGCTTTCCTGTAACTGTTAACATGGCTTGCGATGCACTTTCCAACGGAGTTATTTCTATCTTATTGGCATCTATAGGATCAACCTTAATCGGAATTACTTTACCCTGTACTCCTGTAACCACCACTTTAATTTTTTTTGTGTTAAGTCTGTGAGTAACTTCCTGTGCTACGTTGGCTTCCAATTTTATATTATTGGTGTAGGTTTCTTCTTGTTTTTTGGTGGTTTGAGAATTCTGTTGATTTCCTCTTGAACCTCCCTGCTGACGATTCAGGCTGCCTCTTGACCGACCTGTTCTTCTGAATTTGGCATTTACTTCTTTAAAATAAGGAACTTTATCATACAAACTTCTAAGGGTAACATTTCCGTTAAATTGCCAGTTTTGAGAATTCTGTATTCGGTTACCCAGTCGAATTGTGTCGGCAGTAATTGGTCCGGCAAGCCAATTGTATGTACCCTGGTAACGAACGCTGGCAGTTATAAAACTTAATGCTCTTATTTGGTTCAATGGCACCTGGTATGATACATTTACATTATGATCGTACATGGTGGGCCTGCCTAAATTGTACAGGTTATTTAAAATTGAGTCTTTTTTCCACTGATAGTCATCATCCCGTTTATTAATTCTGCCTTCCGGTTCATCTATTCTGTTTGTCCCCCGCGAAGAAAAATCAAATTTTAAAGAGCGTGTAAAATCCCAACGCAGATCAAAGAATCGGTTCCATAAGAAATCTTTTTCATAAGTTGCAGGAAGTGCAAAATCAGGATTTGTTATGTTTCTTGTTTTTCTTTCGTTGTATCTTCGGTACAGATCGGTTCTGAATGAAATTTGACTTGGAAGCGGGTAAAAGTTGAAAGCACCGATAAGTTTTTGCGGACCTTTCTGTAAGAAGGAAACTTTACTAAAAGGTTGAATTAATTTTGGACGACTGCTAAAATTGTACGAAAACATTGCGCGGTGTTGTTTGTCACCATTGATTTCTGTATTTACATCTCGTCGTTTTGTTTCGTTATACGAATAAGTAACCGCGAAATTCTCAGGGTCCCACAGGTTGGCCTTCTCTTTATTTCTTTGAGGTTCAACCTTAACATTGGTAAGGTTTATACTTTTTCGGGTTACCAAATCCTGCGAGATATACAAAATTGAATCCTTTTCCTGTTTTGTATCTGCATGTTTTAACGACTCTTTTAATTCGATATCCGGTTTAACCGGGTCATATTTCGGATTAATGGCACTGCGTGAATATCCATAATAAAAAGGTAGTCTAACACCAAACTTTTCAGGAAAAAAACGACCAAAATCCAATGATGCCGCAACATCAAATTCCCGGTTGTCATCCAGCTGCCGGCTGTTTATATTTTGATTAATACTTCCATAACCCGAGGAAGATGTACGGCCGGCTAAAGTAACATTACCTAAATCTGCAAGTCGGGTTGAAAGTCTTGCATTTGATGCCCAACCTCCACGGTTATCTGTGTCCGACAAGCGCAACTCATTTACCCACACTTCAACAGATTTTGGCCCTGTGTTTAATTGTCCTTTTTTATTCCTGATACCCATCATCATTACCTGTACATTACCCAGGTTAGGACTACCCTTAATCTTTACTTTATTTTTGTTTTTATTCCAACCTTCATGAACTACTTCATAAACATCCTGTATTGTAATGTTGGAATTGGAATTTCTTAGTTCGTCATCACGGGCAAGTTTTACATCGGTAAATAATTCCAGCGGGACGTTAATTCTGTTTTCATCTGGCCATACAATATATCTGTCGCTTTCAATATCTCCATTGTACCTGCCATAGGGAGTAAGTTTCAGGGGTAATTCGTATTCGTAATAGTTAAAATTATAATCGGAACCCATACGTACAAAGAAATACAATTCATCATCCTTAAGGGGATATTCTTCTATTTGCTCGGCGTGAACTTCCATTTTCATGGTTCGATATCTTCTGAAATCCATGTTAATGGTTTTGTAAGCAGCACGGGCATCTCCCTGTTCGATTTCAGCCACTTTGATTACCATCGATTGCTCGTTTAACTGTTGCAACTGTGGATTTGCGGGGTCAATGGTTCTTGAAATTCCGGGAGGCAATATATAGTTTATCGGAACACGGCTGCCGTTTTCTTCGATACTCACAGCCGAAACATTTAACTGTCCGTTTGGTGATACTACATCCGGATCCCCAATATGGCGGGTATAATTTCTCCAATCGGCACGTACCAAATCGAGTTCGGCAAAACGAAGAAAAGTAGAGTCTTTAAATCCGCGCATGAACATACGTAAAAAGCGAATCGATTTAAAATCATTGATATTACCCACAATCCTGTCAGGATCACGAACAGGTACTTTAAACTGGTACCAGTTTACTTCTTCAATTTTTCCGTTTTTAAGCTGAACTTTACTTCTTTTTATATCATTAATAAAATTCTGGCCTAAAACCATATCATTTTTTCGAATACTGATTTTGTACTGGTAATAACGCTCATATTCGTTTAGTGTGTTATCACCGTTAATATCTTCCACATCAGGAATTGTAGATGCTGATGTTGGATAACTTTCAGGAGACATTTCTGAAGTTGGTGAGTTACCATCCGGGCCGTTAAATTTTTTGTAACGCTCTAAAATCGAAAGTTCCTGTTGGTCGTAATCCGAACCCCTGTAATAGTGGTAATTATCTGATGCCGGGTCTTCAACCATTCTGTTATAAACTTCCTGGTTAACTATTGAACTTAAGTTTTGCAGGAAACGCTCAAAATAAGAGCGCTCATCATCATCATTCAAACCATCAAATCCCAGGTCCTGGTAAATTCTTGAATTTGGATCATTATCGAAGGCATTTACCAGTGATTGTAATTTGGAAACCCGTCCCCAAACTGTTGAATCCACATCGTCAAGAGTGCCATCAACAGGAAGTCCGTTTTCAAAAGATTTTCGGGAATCTTTTAATACATCTTCCGAAACATCACCAAGGTTAAAAAATAAATCACCACCATCGTGCATTCCCATCGAATCGTAAACAAACGGATCCAACAACCAGAATTCAATATGTTCGATGTTTGAGGTTTCAAAATCACTGGTTTCAATTTTACGCATAATACCACCCCATCTGGTTTCAGGCAAACGTAAAGAACCATCAGGATTAACACCTGCAGCAAACGAACTATTTCCGGTATCGAAGTTGTATTGTCCTCTTTCTTTTGGATAAAAAGCCAGATCGAAAACCGGAATATTTGTTGGTTGTCCCGGTGGAGATTCTTTGGCAGGGAAAATCTCTTTTTCAAAAACCTCGCGCATAAAATGGTTCGATTGCATGTCGAGGTTGTTTTTGATATGATTTGGTGTTAACGAGTTATTTCTCAAAAACAAAGGATCTATCGTATACCATGCCAGTTTTGCACGGTTCATGCCATAGTCGAGTTGGTTGGTTAAGCCACCTTCAGGAAATAAGTCGTTCTGAAACTGGGGAGTACTTGCCATAACCCACGATTGGCGTGCTTTTAGAGAGATTGTGGTTTTTGTACCCTCAAAATCATCAATGTAAACTGTTCCGCTTTCGCTTATTTGACGTGATGTACCCGGAATTAACTGGGCTATTTCAGCTTCAAAATTTATCGAAGAGGGTGTATTTGTGGTTATGAACGGAAGTGCATCAACTGCTTTTGTCAGAAGCATACTTTCGGTTGAATAGCGAAGATCCATACCAAGCATAAGGTTTGAAATCGGGTCGGCGCCATAATTAACTTTTTCTGTTAATGGCCTTTCATTGGCGTAAAGCAAGGTAGCTCCCATATTGAAATTATCGGAAAAAGCATAGTTGGCATAAGCTCCCATGAGTGTTTTACGCTGCATGCTAAACATATCCTCACTTTCAGTAGAAACTGAAATAGGTGTTTGGGCTTCGAGCAAAGCCTGGTTTATAATTTTCACCCTACCCAATGTATAATCAACCGTGTAATCAACATTTTCAATCAGTTCTCTTCCGGCAGCAGTAACTTTTACAGAACCCTGTGTAAGGTTTAAAGTATTCAGCATGATTTCGGAACTTGAACCTCCTTTATAATTACCAACTAACCTGAATTTGTTATGCTCGGCATCTTGTTGTGCATAAGTCCTTGTAGAATCGTATAAGGATTGAAATGTATATTTTTCAATTAAAGCAGGATCCTGAATGGAATCGGCAAGGTGTTTACCAAAGGGTTCAAGCACAGGGAAAATAATTCGTCCGTTATTTGATTGTACGGTAATGCCTTCCACATAATCAAAAACCCCGTCTTTATATGGATCGAGTTGTTTGTTCAACTTATCCAGATTCATTACTTCCAAAAGAATGTGTCCGTTTATTCTTCCTTCAGGAATGTAATTGATATGCGTTCCCGTCGAGTCGTTCATATAAACGATATTCAGTTCGAAACCATCGCTGGTAAGCTGGTAAGCATTCAGGTTATAAATGTTTTTCATCATCAGCTTCCAGGTGGGAAGTTTTGGAGTAAGGTTGGTTCCTTTTAACAATTTTACCAGTAAAGTTTGAGGCATTGAAACTCCATCTGTAGAAAATTCACCTACCTGATAAGTTGCCCCGCCTGAAGTATAGTTATATGCAACAGCTAAAACCTCATCGGTATTTAAGGCTGAGTTAAGAGATATATAACCTAATTTTTCGTTTACGGTATATTCCGATGGATTTAATTTTCTGGCCTGCTCGATTTTTTCGTAATCACGCCCACCCAAAAACCGGTCTCCAAACTGTGCCATAACCGCTGTAATATTTTCTATATATCGCACATCACTATATGTATTCGACATACTGAAATACAAACCATTGGCATCGTTAAAAGGGTAAATGCTTTGTGGATAAGGCAATCCCGGTGTTTCCTGGAATTCAGGTATATTGTTATATATATTGGGATCATGTTCGGCAAGATCCTGTAAGGCCAGAAGGTTTCTTGCTTCGGTAAAATTATTGGATTTATTGGTTACCCATATTTCAATTTTATTTATACTGATTGGTGTTAACGGAGTAGCAGTATTTTGAAGCCATTTGTCGTAGTTTTCGCGAAAATAGTGAGAGAGGAAAAAGTGTCTGTTGGCATCGTAATTTTCTGCAGAAAAGTCAAAATTGGTAACCTGTGCTCCTCCTTCTGTTTCCACCATTTGCGATTCTCCCTTTTGTTGAGAAAAAATTGTGGTTAACGAAAGTTTTCCAAACTGCATTTCAGCTTTAACACCAAAAAGGTTAGAAGCACCTGTAATTAACGATCCGTTAAGTGGCAGAGAAACATTACCTGCTTCAATTCTTTTGATAATTTCATCTTCTTCACCCGTATATTCCAGGTTCATTTTATTCTCATAATCAAAAGAAGCTTCAGTATTATAGTTTACCCTCATGTTGAGTTTTGTACCAATCTGACCCGTTACGTTCATTTGAATTTTTTCATCAAAATCGAAAGTCGGTACTTTTCTCAGACGTTCAGGAATTGAGGGGTTTTCCGTGGCATTCATCTGGTACCCGAAACTAACTTCCACATATCCCTGCGGGACAATATTTACTGTATTTCCACCAAAAATCCGGTTAAAAGATTCACCACCGATAGTCAGCTCAGGGATTAAAGATCTTCTTTCGTCTTCCGCCTGAATTTGTGCCCTCTGTTTCCAGTAATTCTGGATAGACCGTTCAAAGTCATAATCAATGTAATCTTCCAGCGACATGGTTTGCGGAAGCCTGTAATTTAAATCACCTACTTTTTCGTAAAACACATACTGGCCGGTTACCGGGTCATATTCAACTTCGTATGTAATATTGCTGGGTTTATTTAGAAAAAGTTTCAGGGAATCGGTTTCGGAAGTGCCAAAGGCCGGTTGATCTTTAAAGGGGAAAGGAAGTGGACCGACAGTATCTGTATTAACGGTGTCCTGTACCTGAGGATAGATATAATAAGGTTCGCCCACATTTTTTACAGCATTACCGGGTCTGGCAATTAAAGTAAAAAATGTAAGTAATAAAAAGATGTATATATTATTATACCCTCGGTTTAGTCCCATTACCGTTTATAACCTTTTTAGTGCTAGTTTAATCACATCTTCAACGGTTGCTTGCGGTTGCTCTTTCAATATTCCCGATATCACCTTCTCTGCATCTTTCTTCCCGAATCCGAGCATGACTAATGCTGATAACGATTCATTCAGGATTGTATTGTCTGCTAAAGGCAAAATTTGGTCACTTTCGTACAATTTTCCGAGTTTATCTTTTAAATCGATAATGATACGTTGGGCAGTTTTTGCACCTATTCCTTTAACTCCTTTTAAAACAGCTACATTTTCGGTGGCAACTGCATTGGCAATTTCTTCAGGTGTTAAAGAAGAAAGCATCATAATTGCCGTAGTTGAGCCAACACCATTTACTGAAATCAGGTTACGGAATAAGTCACGTTCAGCTTTATCCTCAAAACCATATAACAGATGTGCATCATCACGCACAATTTGATGTAATAGCAGCATGCCCTCTTTTTTCCCGTTTAGCTTGCTGTAGGTGTTAAGCGAAACATTTATAAAATATCCAATTTCGCCGGCTTCAATAACAATATTTGCCGGATTGCATTCAATAATTTTACCCCGGATATATTCGTACATTTTATATTGCTTAGTTAAATTTCGTCAGAATCTTTCTCCAAATTCACACTTTCGTCTACCTGATTCGGGCTAATATTGTAAGATTTCAGGGGATTTTTACTTATCTCTTCAAAAGTTTGCCTGTTTTTAAAAATGTCAACAGCCAGATACATAGCTTGTCTGAAAGACACCGGAGATGCTTTATCTTCGCCAGCCAGAGAATAAGCTGTTCCATGAGCCGGAGATGTTCTAATAATCGGTAAGCCTGCGGTATAATTTACTCCCTGTTCAAAAGATGCCAGCTTAAAGGGAATTAATCCCTGATCGTGGTACATGGCAAGAATTGCATCAAATTTTCTGTAATCCTGCGAGCCAAAAAATCCATCAGCAGGATAAGGTCCCAAAGCAATTATACCTTCTTTTTTTGCCTGAATGATGGCAGGAAGAATTACTTCATTTTCCTCTTTCCCTAACAAACCGTTGTCTCCTGCATGCGGATTTAAACCAAATACGGCTATCCTTGGTTTGTTTATTGAAAAATCCTGTTGCAAAGATTTGGCAATAATCCGAAGTTTGGAAAGTACGGCTTCTTTTGTAATATGTTTTGAAACTTCGTTAAGCGGAAGGTGTGTTGTTACTACACCCATTTTCATGGTCTCGCTTACCATCAGCATGGCATAGTCTTCAGATTGAAATCTTTCAGCCAGGTATTCAGTATGACCCGGAAAACTAAAATGTTCACTTTGGATATTGTCTTTGTTTATCGGAGCTGTAATCAGCACGTCAAGCAAACCATGCTCTATATCTTTGCATGCAGCATCCAGCGCATTGAATGCTGATTCTCCGGCTTCACGGGTTGATTTTCCCAATTCAACCCGAACATTATCATCGATACAGTTAATTATATTGATACGTTTTGTATGTGCATCTTTTGCACTGCGAATATGGTTAAAACTCAGGTTGTCGATATTGAGCGCTTTTCGGTGATAAGCAGCAACTTTTGGTGAGCCGTAAATAACAGGGGTACACAATTCTAACATATGCGGCTCAATTAATGTTTTTATGATTACCTCGTAACTTATACCATTAATATCACCATGCGTTATTCCTACCCTAATTTTATCTTGATTCTTCATCTTGTCAGTTTGATAATTACAGAAATTCGCTAATTTCCTTAAAGGGGGCAAAGTTATATTTTTTAATTAATTTTTTTTAAAAAGTTGTAGAGTAGTCTGGTTCCGAAACCTGTTCCTCCTGCAGGCCGGTACGCATCCTTAGTGTCAAAGAAAGGTGTGTCAGCAGAGTCAAGGTGAATCCACTGATAATCAGTAAAATGTTCAAGAAATTTTCCGGCTATTGTTGATTGAGCCTCTCTGGTTCCAAGATTATTTAAATCGGCAATCGGCGATTTTAATGGTTCCGCATATTCATCCCAAAGGGGTACTTCAATTAATCGTTCAAAAGTTTCAAAACCTGTTTCTTTCAACTTTGATATATTTTCCTGCGAATTTCCCATTACTATCATTGCATGTTTTGCAGCTACAATTACCGCAGCTCCCGTTAAGGTAGCAACATCGATAACCAGTTTAGGATCATACTTTTTTGCATAGCTTAAAGCATCTGCCAATAAAAGGCGGCCTTCAGCATCGGTATTTTTTATTTCTACTGTTGTGCCGTCGTACATGGTAATGATATCTCCCGGGGCATAGGCATTTCCATCGGGGCGATTGTCTGTAGCGGGAATCAGGCCAATAACATGAACAGGCACTTTGTTTTTTGCCAATGCATATACTGTTGCAGCCACTACCGCCGCACCTGCCATATCACATTTCATGTAATCCATTGATTTCGGTGTTGGCTTTAAGCTGAGTCCGCCGGTGTCAAAAACAACTCCTTTTCCAACCAAAACAACGGGTTTTGAATTTTTAGCATTTTCAGGTTTCCATTCCAGAATCGAAAAAGTAGGCGGATCTATACTGCCTTTATTTACTGCAAGTAAACCTCCCATTTTCAGACTTTCAATTTTTTGTTTGCCAAAAACTTCAATTGTAAATCCGGCATCTTTAGCCATCGCTTCCATTTCTTTAGCAAATTGTGTCGCAGTTAAAAATGAAAGTGGCTCATTTACCAGTGTTCGTGCATAAAAAACTGCCTGTGTTAAATTGGAAAGTTCTTCAATTTCTGATTCTGAAATTTTGCTGTCGACCAAAAAGATTTCTTTTAAATCAAATTCTTCTTTTTCCTTTTTATACTTGTCGAATGTATAGGTCGAAAGCAATAATCCTTCAATAAAGGCAAATCCGTATTTTGCCTGGCTAAAGTCCAGAAGTTGAACAGAATTTATTTTTTCGGTTTTTAGAATATCAAAAAACTTTGCACCTGCTTTTCTGGCTTCTTCCATCTCAATATAATTTTCTTTCTCATTTTTGGGTTTGAAAAAGAAAAACAAATTTGGATAGCTGTTTAAAACACAATCGTTGTTTTTTACTAATTTTTGTTTCAGGTATTTTTTTTCATTTTCAGAAAAGCCGGGAAATGAATATTGTTTTTGTTCATCTAAAATGATTGCTGTTGAAGTATTTTCTTTTAATTCTGCTATTTTTGAAATTTTTGGAATCATAGTGGTAAATTTTCAGCTAAAATAATACATTCTGGCAGTATTGAAGTGAGTTATAAACGAATTATGAGAGCATACGAAATTATAAAAAAAGCAATCGAACTGGAACCGCTTACTTTGGAAGAAGGGATGTTTATTTATGAAAATATGTCAACCAATGAATTAATGGTGGCAGCTAACGAATGCCGCCAAAAACAGATTCAGGGAAATAAGGTGGGTTGGATTATCGACAGGAATATCAATATAACCAATGTTTGTATTTCGGGTTGTAAATTTTGTAATTTCCATTGTAAAATTAATGAAGATGCTCAATATATAACCTCTATTGATGATTATTGTAAAAAGATTGATGAATTGTTTCTTGCAGGCGGGCGACAGGTATTGTTGCAGGGTGGTATGCATCCAAAATTGGGTATCAGTTTTTATACCGATCTTTTTTCTGAACTCAAGAAAAGATATCCCCGTTTAAAACTGCATGCACTTGGACCACCGGAAATTGTTTTTCTGGCAAAAAAATCAAGAAAAAGTTTTAAAGAAGTTCTTGAAATTTTGGTTGAATCGGGATTGGAGAGTTTGCCGGGAGCGGGAGCAGAAATACTTTCCGACAGAGTAAGAAAAATTATTTCTCCGGGAAAATGTAATACAAAAGAGTGGCTGGATGTTATGCGCGAAGCCCACAAAATGAACCTGGTAACTTCGGCCACAATGATGTTTGGGCATCTGGAAACAAAAAAAGAAAGGCTTGAACATTTAATTTTGTTGCGTGAGGTACAAAACGAAAAAGCAGAAGGCAATTATGGTTTTATAACTTTTGTTCCCTGGCCTTTTATGGATGAGGGTACTGTATTACAAAAAGAAGGAATTAAAAATACAGCGTCAGCAAACGACTATTTGCGCCTGGTTGCAATCAGCAGAATAGTGCTGAATAATTTTAAAAATATTCAGGCATCCTGGTTAACCGTTGGTGCGGCAACAGGGCAGCTTTGTTTGCATGGAGGAGCCAACGATTTTGGTTCGATTATGATGGAGGAAAATGTGGTTTCGGCAGCAGGTGCAAATTATAAAATGAATGCTGAGGGAATTCAAAAAGCGATAAAAGATGCCGGATTTAGTCCATATTATCGGAACCAGGCGTATGAACCTGATGAAATTGCAGAGAAAATTAATAATTCCTAAAAAAGCATAAATTGGATCTTGGTATTTGGATTTTCAGTTCGGATAGTTGTATTTGTCTGATATATATGTGATAATACCTGGCATTCTCAGAACATTAAAACCATGTATCAGATAATCCATTAAAAACGTATAAACCTCCTGGTTTTTATTAATGTTTGGAATAATTATATCCAGTGCTTTTTTATATTCTGTCTCGCGTTTTTTTGCTGTATAATCAAAGCGGTTATACATCACCAGATACTTAAAAAGATTATCGGTGTAAACGGCGGTATTTATCATTGCCGGATCACTAAAATCAAGGGTTCTGAAAAACTCTTTTTTAAATGATTCTTTTCTTTCTTCTGAAGTTAAGTACCCGTCAAGTAAGGGTACGCGAAGGTTTTTTATCATTTGAGAAACAAATAAACCACGTGTATTATTAGCAGCATCAACAACAAAATTATCACGTTCCATTTGAAGTTGATTATATTCTGTTGCCAGTTTAATAACCTTGTTGGTATCGTTTTTTTGCCAGAAGCTATTAATTTCTTTTTCAATAAACTCAATGTTTTCACGTATAAGTTTGTCTTTAGCTAAAAAATCAAACCAGGCCGAGTTTTCTTTTGATTCTATTACTTTCAGACTTTCAGCAGGGCTATTAAAATCTGTTTCGATAACGATATTTTCATAATCGAAAATAAAATCCAGGGTTTGTGGAGCTTCATTTAAAACTTTAGCTGCAGAACTTTGACCAAAATTTAAACGGTAAACACCTGTATGTGCATTTTCAGGAAAAGAAAACTGAAGAATTCCTGATGACTGGTTTAGCAATGAGCTGTCAAGTGGAGTAAAATTATCTCCCTGAATGTATCCAAAAACGATTTTTCCAGTGGGATGATTTTTGATTTGAACTTTTACAGTAAAGGTTTGGGCATTGGTAAATCCGGAAACACAAAACAGCAAAAATATACTGAACAAAAAAGCAATATTCTTCAATTTTAAATGGTTTAAAATGTTTGTTTTCAGAAATTGTTAAAGGTAATAATTTTGCTGATTTTGACGAATTGCAGCTTTTTGAGAGTATAAAATATTTTCTAATTGCTTTCAGAATGTTAAGAAAATAAAGGGAAGGAGAGGGATTGCAAATATTTTTAATAAAAAGTTTTTTGTTTTCGGAAAAGCTATTATTTTTGCATCGCTTTTGAAAAAGCAATCGTTCACAAAAACGAAATATTTTCCCTAGTAGCTCAGTTGGTTAGAGCGGCGGACTGTTAATCCGTAGGTCGTAGGTTCAAGTCCTACCTGGGGAGCCAGACAAGACAAGAGGTCATTTTCGACCTCTTTTTTTTTGTCCAAATTTTCCACATCACATTTAAAATATAGGGATCCAGTGTGTTTCAATTTTGTTAGTTTAGGTTGCAACTATTTAGTTTATTAAAACAAAATTTGGTATTTTAAATCGTGATTCTGTTTTTAATGAGTTGATTACTAGTCTTTTTTAATAGGTTCAAGCCTAATCAGGTTGTTTGATACGGAATCTTTTATAATAATATATATAGTTTGTGATTGTTTAAATTTAAACGATTGGATGCGTTATATTTGTCTTTACTGAAACCAAAGATTTAGATGCCCGAAAATCAAAACATAGAATGGAAAGAGAGTTGGCGTGATGAGTACTTGAAATGGATTTGTGGTTTTGCCAATGCTAAAGGCGGTAAAATTTTTATCGGTAAAAACGATAATGGTAAAATAACCGGAATTGAGAACCACAAACGTTTAATGGACGATATACCCAACAAAATTCAAACATTGCTGGGAATCATCTGTGATGTGGATTTACATGAAGAAGATGGGAAATATTATATTGAAATTGATGTGAAACCGTATGATGTGCCAATTTCTTATCAGGGGAAGTATCATATTAGAAGTGGAAGTACAAAGCAGGAACTAAGGGGAAATGCGTTGAATGAATTTCTTTTAAAGAAAGCAGGAAAGACTTGGGATGATGTAATTGAGCCAAGGGCAAGCCTTTCTGATATTGACTTGAATGCAATTGAGGCATTTAAAAGTGGAGCTGCTAAAAGTAAAAGATTGCCATTTATTGAAAACGAAAAGGACATTGAATCAATTCTTGAAAACTTACTTTTATTAGAGAATGGAAACTTAAAACGAGCAGCGATTCTTCTTTTTGGAAAGAACCCTGAAAGATTTTTTATTAATGCTTATGTGAAAATTGGACGGTTTGGTGAATCTGATTCTGATCTCAGATATCAGGAAATAGTTGAAGGTAGTGCCTTTCAATTGGCAGATAAAACACTTGAAGTATTAGACCGTAAATTTTTTGTTTCACCAATTTCATATCAAGGTCTTCAAAGAATTGAAGGTTGGGAATATCCTTATGAAGCAATACGAGAAACAATTTTAAATGCAATTGTTCACCGTGATTATATTGGAGCTCCAATTCAAATTAGTGTTTATGACGAAAAGTTAATAGTATGGAATGAAGGTCGGTTGCCTGATGATATGACAGTTGAAGATTTGAAAATGAAACACTCATCAAGACCACATAACCCAATTTTAGCTAGCGCGTTTTTTAAAGGTGGATTGATAGAAGCATGGGGAAGGGGTACTTTGAAGATTATTAATGAGTGTAAAAAAGCTGGATTACCTGAACCTGATATTGAATTAAATTTCGGTGGAATTAGTGTTACTATTTTCAAAAATATTTATTCAGAAAAACATCTTAAAGATAAAGGATTAAGTGATCGTCTAATCAAAGTTGTTTTGTTTGTAAAAGAAAATGGTTCAATTACAAATAGTGATTATCGCAAAATGTTTGAGGTTTCTGAAAAAACAGCTTTCAGAGACTTTGAAAAATTGGTTGAACTGAAATTATTTAAAAAAGAGGGGGAAAAGAAAGGAACCTTTTATACTCTGAATGTCTGAAAAATGTCCGATATATTGGCTTGATGTCCGATAAATGTCCGATAAACTAATACCCAAATTTATCACTTCCAAGACTGGAATAATCTTCTAAGTTGAATGAAAATATTACTATCATGGAACAAGAAATCCTTTCTGAGATAAAAGCATTAAAGAAACTTTTAGCAAAAGTAGTTGGAACTTCAGACCTTCCTACAAGACAGCAATTTTCAAAAGAGGCAATAGCAAAAGCAGCTAAGGAATATGAAAAGCTGTCGATTGAACGAGGTGAGTGGATCTGCGAATCAGATATTCAAAAAGTAATAAGAAAAGCACCTTGGAGAGCGGGAAAATTTATAATTGAGAAATTTCAATTCACAAATTATTTTACGCGTGGGCGTACTCTATATTTCAACAAAAAGGATTTGCAAGCATTAAATAGAGAGTTAAAAAAGAAAAATATCAACTTGGAGAAGTATATGGAGTTGGAAGATGATAAAGAAAAGTTTTATAAATATCTTGAGACTATTAAAAACCCAACAGGAAGAAAAAAGCGTCAACGATTTAAAATTCCCGAATACCTTCAGGATATTAACTCAGATCCTTACAATCATCCACCAAGAGAAGTAGTTGAAAAACATATTGAAACGCTCAAACAAGAGTATGAGAAATATAGAATGGTTGAATATGTGGATATATTTAGCGGTAACTACGCAATGTTCAAACATATTTACTATTGGGACAAATATTTGGATCCAGAAATAAAGAAAAAATGTAAAAACTGGTGTTCACAATTTAACTATGCAAATGAAGCATTAAAGTTGATTAAAAAGGTGAAAAGCCAAGTAATATATTAAAAGTATCTAGTCTAGAACGGTGATAATTCACACCAAACTTTTAAGATTTAGGTTGCAACTTCCAACTGTTAGGGGAGCACAAGTTTAAAAGTAATAGCGTTATATGATTTCTCATGTAACGCTTTTTTTATAGTGTGTTCAGTAATTTTGAAAGACTTTGCCAGCTTACATAATTTCCTCTTGAAGTTTTAAAATCATTCTCACCGCCATAAATAACATGAAGATTTGAGGAATCTTCTCCCGTAAGTTTTTGCCAGTACTTTAAATTTGAAAAATGGTTTTCCTGCATTGTCATCCCCGATTTAATCTCAAATGGAATCGGGTTTAAACCCCGCTCAAAAATTAGGTCAATTTCCTGTTTTGTTTTGTTCTGCCAGAAGTAGATATCGGGAGTCTGTCCTTTGTGAAAACTGTTTTTTACGAATTCATTGATAATAAGATTCTCAAAAAGCGCTCCTTTTGCATAATATGTTTGTACTTGTTGGGTATTGCTAATTCCTAATAATGAACAAACTAACCCAGTATCATAAAAATATAGTTTCGGAGATTTTATAATTCTTTTATTATAATTTTTATGATAGGGTTGTAGAGTATATACAATGTAACTTGATTCAAGAATTGAGAGCCATGATTTAGCGGTATTGGGTGAAATTCCTGCATCTGTGGCCAATGAGTTGAGATTTAGAATTTGTCCTGTTCTACCTGCGCAAAGTTTAATAAATCCTGAAAAACTGTTTAGGTTGTCAATGTTTTTAATCTGTCTTACATCCTTTTCGATATATGTATTAATATATGACGGATAAAAAAATACAGGGTCAATATCTTTGTCATAAATTCCGGGATAAAGTCCCTTAAATATTACATCTTCATATTTCTCAAATATGATTTTTTCCTTTGATAGTTCGGTTAAACTGAATGGTAATAGCTTTAAAACTGCTGCCCTTCCTGCAAGACTTTGAGTTATGTTCTGTAGTAATAGAAAGTTTTGTGATCCTGATAGCACAAAATGGACACTTTTATCATTATCAACGATGCCTTGAATATAAGAAAACAATTCCGGTACTCTCTGTACTTCATCCAAAACAGCTCCCTTGGGATAATTACTTAAAAATCCACGGGGATCGTTAATTGCGTAGTTTCTTACATCAATGTCTTCCAAATTAATGTATGGAATGTCCGTATATATTGATTTAATTAAAGTTGTTTTACCACTTTGTCGAGGTCCAGTAAGTGTAATAACAGGAAATTTATTCCTCAAATGTCTGATTATATTATCTAATTCACGTTTAAACATATTTCAAAGATACAAGAAAGCGGACAAATCTGCAATTGCAATGCGCAAATGTCCGCTTATGATTGAGGCTTAATTCAGTCTCAAAAAGTATTCCTGCTCTATAATTGGTTCTATTTCACACTATTTTTTCATAATTTAGGTTGCAACTTCCTGCAATCAGGGGAGCCAAACAGGACAAGAGGTCATAAGCGACCTCTTTTTTTGTGTCCGAATTTTTGAAACAAATCCATCTGTTGACGGATGAGTTACATCGAACACCTTTAAAATCAATTCATTTAGTGAAATGAAAACCTTGCTGATATTGAGAAGTACAAGTATTGGTTTTGTAAACTCATAGCTTGCAACGCTCCCTTTCTCCAAAATCTGTTTTCAGAAAAGATGTAACCTAAAACCTTTCTCCTGGTCTTTCCATCCGCATTCTTGAGATACTCTGCCATGTTCTCCATCATCGGAACCTCTTTTTTTATAAAGGTTTTGAAAGGTGATGTTGTAATTTGAGATTTTTTAATTTCAGTTGAAGTCCAGTCAAGGTGTTACACAGAGATAATAGTGGCGCAAATCTCCCAAACGAATTTTAGCAACATGGGTGGTCAATGATGTACCTTGAACGGGACATTTCATGAATCCTTTTAATGGATATAAATCGGTTTTGTCTTCGTGAAACTTCTTACGAAGAACACGACCTGGTGTTGCTTTTTATATACGCATCACGGAAATCTAATTTCAGAACCTCTAAAAACCGAACAGAACATTCTATTTAGTTGTTCTCAGGGTTGCTGTTATTTCATTGTTTATCAGCTGGTTATTTCGTAACTTGTATCTTACACCAAAAATTAACTATCATGAAAAGGAATATTTCAATTTTCATTACATGTTTTGCATTTTTTAGTCTTTTAGAAGTAAATCAATTATGTGCACAGCCTGACAACTGGTCGCAGTTTCGTGGAATAAACTGTTCTGGGCTAGCCGCTGAAGATCAAAACCCTCCTGTAATCTTTGGACCTGATAAAAATATTCTTTGGAAAACCAGTCTTCCAGTTGGTTACTCTTCCCCATGTATTTGGGGAGATTGTATTTTTATAACTGGCATTAATGTTGAAGGAAAGCTATTAAATCTTTTTTGTATTGATAGAAACGATGGAACTATCCGATGGGAAGAGGATATTGCAGTTAAGGAATTTGAAAAAATTCATGCAATGGGAAATCCGGACACTGCAACCCCTTCCACCGATGGAGAAAGGGTTTATTTTTATTTTGGTTCATACGGCCTTCTTTGCTATGATTTAAATGGAAAACAAGAATGGAATCTACCTATGCCGATTCCAAATTCACGACATGAAATGGGAACCTCACCGATTATTAAAGGCGATTTGGTGATACTTAATTGTATTGGTGATCAGAATGATCCGCGACTCCTGGCTATCAATAAATATGATGGAAGTATCGAATGGAAACATTCTTTGGAGAAACCTAAGAATAGAGATAGCTTTTCTACACCGGTTATTTACAAGGACGAAATAATCATTTATGCCAGTGATTATGTCGCAGGTTACAGCATAAAAACAGGTGATATTAATTGGAGGTTTGCAATTGATGTACCAGATGCAGTTTGCACACCAGTCTTGGGAGAGAATATCCTTTATATAGCCAGTCACAGCACTATGGGGAGTCCTCCCATGATTTCTCAATTTCCGGATTTCCAGGCGTTTGCAGCTAAATATGATAAAAATGGAGATTTAAAACTTGATAGAAACGAAGTGCAAGATTTTCGCTTTAAACTATACCCTGAAATGCCTGAAATACCTGGTTATGATATACCCATCATGTATGTCATGGGATGGTGGGATTCAAACAAAGACAATTATATCGACAGTACGGAATGGAATAATAAGATTGAATATTGGCTAGCCCGTTATAACAGACAGGGATTGAAAGCAATCAAACTTGGTGGAGAAGGGGATATTAATATGGATCATTTTTTATGGGGTCAAACAGAAGATGTCCCCTATTTATCCTCACCCCTTTTATATAATAACCATATTTATATGATTAAAAATGGTGGCACAATTTCTTGTTTTAATGCAAAAAATGGTAACCGATTATATCGTGAAAAGTTAGGAGCATCTGGTATATATTTTTCCTCTCCAATAGTTGCTGGTGGCAGGATTTATATTGCCTCATATAAAGGAATTGTCACTGTTTTTGAAGCGGGGACAAAACCGAAATTACTGGTACAAAACGATATGAATGAAAAGATTATGGCTACGCCTGCGGTAGTTGACAATAAACTCTACATTCGAACGGAAAAATCCCTTTATGCATTTGGTGATTGATAATTTTCATATCCACATTAGATTACAGAGTATTTTTTTCATAATTTCACCACCTCTTGATATTATCCTTAAAAGGATGATATACAAATTCGTGAGCTAAAAGATTTAAATCAAACTTTTAAAATTGAGTTTGCAACTTCCGAAGGTAAGGGGAGCCACTCTTGACAGAGGTCTTTTTCGACCTCTTTTTTTTGTCCAAATTTTTGAGAACCTTGTTGGTATTGAAAAGTACGTGCATCAGTTTTGTGAATTGGTGAGTTGAAACTTTTCCTTATTATTCATTATTCTCCTTAGGATTTGATTCCTTTTTTTTAATTGACTGTTGCATAAAAATTTGTATAAGTTGCATGTCCTGCCAAGTTGCTAATCCATGAATTTTGAAATTGTTTTATGATTCTAAAACATTCATTTAATTATGATTGGTGCAAGAAATATATTCTATTTCAACTTATCATACCTACTTTCCAAAAGGTTCCTGTATGATTCCTTCATTTCGTCAGATAAGAAAGATTCATTAAGCCATTCAACTGCCTTGGATTTATTCCGGAACATTCTCTTTTTAATTCCTTGAATTTGTTTATCCGTTAAACCTAAATCTAATCCCAGTTTTTCGAAGTGGTTCCAATTCAGTTTTTTCTTTTTCCCATCAAGCGTTAGAGCCAATTCTTCTGTATCTTCAGGTAAGATAATTGTAACATTCAACAAATCATATGCTGGCGCTAATATCCAACCTGAAGGGCTTTCAATCATCGAAAAGTTTTTGAGGTGCATATCATTATTGCCACACAAAAAACTGAAGATTGCAAGTTCAAGAAAGAAGATTTTATCGAGCAATGTATTATTAGAATAAGCATGAAGTGCCTTTCCAACTTTCTCCATAGAACTTTTGTATTTATCGAATGCTTCTGTTATTTGAAACATATCCAACATGTGTATTTTCTCACCATCAACTGTACGGTCTATCCTTTTGGTGATGTATGACAGTTCTCCTGATTTCAAACGTATTAAACTGGAAGGGACCACACGGATACCCATAGCTTCAGCCATTCGCATGGTCACATGTTCATTCTCGGGCATTTCCTGAAAATGTTCGTTGGGTGGTTTAAAAATGTATTGCCCTCCAAGAGCTCCAACAACGGTCATGCGGCTATCTTCTCTTCTTTTCGTATCCTCTACAAGAGACATTGATAATTTAGCCTGAACACCAGGTACTGTCACGCTACGTTCAACAACTTCTTTTGCTAGTTCTGTCATTTGGTTTAAAGAATAAGGTATTTGAGGGGGTGTTGTTGAACCAAAGAACTCCTTGCTACAGCCAGCATGAAAGTCTCCTGGAGTATCAAGAGGCTGATAGCAATATATACATCTATCTTTCATTTTCATCAGCTTCAGGTATTACACTAACTGCACCAATGCAGTTCTGGCAACATGCCAACAATAATCCCATGCGGTCGTTCTGGTTTATTTTCCAATTAGCAGAAGCAATATCCAGCAACCATCCCTCAGGAATAAGTCCATCAAAAAAAGCAAACAGCCTGTTTTCATAGTAGGGTTCATTTCTAACCGGCATTGAGAATGTGATGAATTCGCCGGGATGTTCTTTCAAATATTTTTCATCGTATTGAAAGATGTATTCTCCATCATCTGTTTCGGTAATATAACCAGCAAAGTAATTTTTATATATGACTTTCCCTTTTCTCATAATTCAAGTTCTTTGCTGTCTGCCGGTACCAGTTCATGACCAAACATTCTTAATACAAGGTTCACTTTATCCATGTTCAAGTTAGTCTTTCCTTGTTCTATTTTGCGGACCACAGTCAGTGCAACTCCTGCTCTTTCTGCAAATTCTTCCTGTGTTAGGTTTACCTCTTTTCTTCGTTCTTTTACAAACTCTGCCAATCGTTTCATTATATGCATCTAAGTATAATAATGAACAAATATACAAAACTATATGCTTTTGGATATAATTTAAGCAAATAAATTTGTCTTATATGTAAGGACATATACTTTCTGGTTAAAAGCGTATTGAATTGATTTCATTTGTGTAGTTAAATACAACCAACGGATTAAAGCAGTAAGTCCGATCTATGTCTGAAAAATAAGTGTGAGTTATTTTGTATTGTTGACTTAATATGTTGGCAATTCACACCAAATTTTCACAAATTAGCTTGCAACTTACAACTTTCAGGGAGTACTTCAAGAAAGGTCGTCAATTTTGGCGACCTTTTTTACTATAAATAATTTGTTATCAGAAAGATTTATGTTGATAGTTAGATTTTCATTTTCGTATTTTCCTTTGGCTCCCAACAACTGACTTATTTCTTACAAATATCAATTTGTGTCTACTTTTTGTATTTTCACGTTGTTCAATTTCAAATTTATTAATAGAACCGATTAAAGGAGTTAATTTTTGAAAACCATAATTTCGGGGATCAAAATTTGGCATCTTTTTTTGAAGCAGACTTCCAACATCACCTAAAAATGCCCAGCCATCATCATCTGATAAATCTGTAATTGTTGACGCAATTAATTTAATTTCCTTTGCAGTAATCTTGTCAATGGTTTCCTTATCATCATCTAATTCTTTCTCTTTTGCTTTTCTTTTCAGAATTTCGATATAGATAAATTTATCACAGGCAGCAATAAATGGATTGGGAGTCTTTTTCTCACCAATCCCGATTACCTGCATGCCGGCTTCTCTTAAACGTGTTGCAAGTCGCGTAAAATCGCTGTCACTTGAAACCAAACAAAAACCATTAACTTTCCCGGAGTACAACAAATCCATGGCATCAATAATCATAGCTGAGTCTGTAGCATTTTTCCCGGTTGTATAAGCGTACTGCTGAATCGGAGTAATGGCATTTTCAAGTAGCATGTTTTTCCACTTTGATAAATTTGGTTTTGTCCAATCTCCATATATTCTTCGTATAGTTGGGTTTCCGTATTTAGCTATTTCTTCCATCATTTCTTTTACATGAGATGAAGGAATATTATCACCATCAATTAAAACCGCCAGATTAAGTTGTGTTTTCATTGTTAAATTCTTTTGGTTATTACAATTAAAATGTAAATTATTGTGGTGCCGGTTATTCAGAGAGTTTTACACCTGTTGCTATTAGTCCTTTTGGTCCGGTTCCAAGTTCAAAGATTACCTTATTTCCCTCTTTGATTTTTCCAATTATATCTTTAGAATGAACAAACACATTTTGTTTAGTTACTTGTTCCCGAATAAATCCGTAACCTTTTTGTTCGTTAAAAAAAGTAACTACTCCTGTTTTAAGAAGATCTTCTTCATTCTGTTCACTTCCTTTAGGAATGCTTATTTCAATATCTTCCAGGTTAACTTCTTTTTTTTGGCTGATATCAGGCGGTTCAGATAAAATATTTCCAAATTCATCAACATAGGCGATCATGTCCTGATTGTCTAATTTATTTGCATTTTCTTTCCTTGCTAATTTTCTTGCTTCTTTGTCTTTTCTTTTTTTCTCTTGTTTTTTCCTAACCTCTTTCTTACCGTATGTTTCTTTTGATCTACCCATAAATTCTATTAACTGACCTTTATTATTTTACAATTTTACATTATTTTGTTTTTTTGAATTTAATACCTTTTCATATAGAAAAGTCATATTTAATTCTACAAACCTGCTTTGTCCGACCAGAAATTATTGTGATTTAAAAATGAAGTGTTTCTATATTTAGTTTGCTGATTTAACATTAACAGCATAAGGTCCTTTATCTCCTTGTTTTATTTCAAAAACAACTTCTTCATCCGGATGAAGACCTCCAAATGAACTGTATAAACCACTTCTGTGGACAAAAACTTCTTCACCTTTTTCCGATATAATAAATCCAAAACCTTTTGTTTCATTGTACCATTTTACTTTTCCTTTTTGCATAATATGTTATTTATAATGAATACTAACCTGATAACTAACACTAGTTTATATCCTAAAAAAGCGTCAAACAGGCAAAAATCTAATAAGATCTAAAAGAGAGTGAAGTTGAACTAATAATGTTAGGAAATTAGTAGAAAAGCACAAATTCTTAAACCGTATGTGGGTATAAAGGTAAGGTTTTAATCTAAAATGTTGTTAGTTGAATCTGAATGTTTAGATTTTCGCAATCATTAATATAATGTTGAATTTATTTTGAATCGGTAATTCTTGATTTTTATTTTCATGTATTAACTTTCAAATATTCAGGATTTTTATGTGTTTGATAAGAATCTATTCACACCGAACTCTCACAAATTATGTTTCAACTTCCTCCAATCAGGTGAGCACCTTAAAGAAGGTCGCTGGTCTGGCGACTTTTTTTTGATTAAAAATTTTGAGACATTTAATATTTTGATTTCTGAGATTTATCAATTCATTAGATTCATTGCTTCCTTTCTCCTGGACTTTTATGAATTACAGTAATTAGATTTAACTATTCCATAAAAAAAATTAACAATACCTTTTCCAGGTTGTTATAAAATCAATCGCAACTTAACTTTTTTTACCCAATGAAGTCATATCTCCAACGTTTTACTGTTCCACATGTATTTATTTTCCTTTCAGCTATTATTCTTTTTTGTGCATTACTCACATACATCGTTCCTTCGGGTGAATACAACAGAACAACAAGAAAAGTCGGGGAAGTGATCCAGACCGTTGTTGTTCCGGGTAGTTATGAAAAACTAGATAAGCATTTTTCCCTTAAGGGAATCATCTTTGGTGAGAATTTGGAGGGAAAAGCATCTCCTACCAGTATACTTGGACTCTTTACGGCGATTCCAAAAGGTCTGAACCAATCAGCCGCACTTATATTCTTTGTGTTTACTATCGGTGCTGTTTTTAACCTTATACGACATACGGGAACAGTACATGTTGTCATATATTGGTTGATGCGAAGATTTCAAAGATTTCCCAATTTACTTATATTATCAATATACCTTTCAATTGCAATATTGAGCAGTTTTATGGGAATGGGGCAGGAGTTTATGCCGCTAATCCCTCTCTTTATGATCATTTCAAAAGTAAACGGATACGACCGGATTTTTGGATTGGCCCTTTTTGGTCTTCCTTTTGCATTAGGATGGACCAGCGCAATCACCAATCCATTCACGGTTCAAATTGCGCAGAAAATTGCCGAAGTTCCAATCGGAAGTGGAATTGGAATGCGTGTTTTTGTTTTTATAGTACTCGCTGCAATCGGCTATCTATATTTAATGCGCTATGGGAAAAGAGTAAAACGTGACAGAAGTTTGTCTGCAATGCCTGATGACGCTTTTATTCTTCCTGATGAAGATTTTACCATTAAGCAAAAACTGGAGCGTAAGCACATTTTAATTATGCTTACCGCAGCACTATTGTTTGGATTAATACTTTATGCGGTCCAGTCAATGGGTTGGGGACTGTTGGAGATGACAGGCGGGTTTTTTATTGTTGGTGTAGTTACAATTTTAATAAGTGGGATGAGTGGAGATGAGTCTATGAAAGCCTTTGTAAAAGGATTGGAAATTATGATCATACCGGCGCTTGTAGTTGGTTTCGCAAGGGGAATTCAGGTAGTGATGGTCGAAGGACAAATTATAGATACCATGCTAAATTTTACTGCAGTTGCACTGGAAAAACTTCCACGCTTTCTTGCAGCTGAAGGCATGTTCATCTTCCAGTCATTTTTGAATTTCTTTATCCCTTCAGCATCAGGCCAGGCATTGGTTTCTATGCCGCTCATGACTCCACTTGCTGATCTTCTGAATATTTCTCGTCAAACCAGTGTGCTGGCCTACACTCTGGGAGATGGATTGTCGAATTTGATTATTCCCACAAGTGGATTCCTGATGGCAATTCTCGGACTTGCCGAGATTCCTTACGAAAAATGGTTCCGTTTTGTGTTACCTCTTTTTCTTATTCTGAGTTTTACCGGCCTTATTATAATCGGGATTGCTGTATTTATTGGTTATTAGTTTTTGAATGTTTTAGTTAGGTTACAACTTATAATTTTATGCATTTATATTCGGAATAGATTATTCTATTGTTCCGTAATAATCCGTTAGAAAATTATTGTAAACGAATTAATTTCTTTATAAATCTATTCTTTAAACATCATACCAATACTTTTTTGGAGCATTTCACAATAAATTTTTACATCTTTTTACATTTGTCAAATTGATAATGATATTGAAAATTAATAACTTAGGATATGTTGGAAATTTTCAGATATCTGACTTCAAAATCCAAAATCCTGCTAATCGGATTTGTTCTAATTCTTGCACCGATTGCCATAATCAGTTACATGAGCATGCAATCGGTGAATCAGAAAGCTGAAAATCTGAAATTGAATTATACCGGGACCATCAGGCTTGTCAGGGATAAACTGGAAAACGGGATTTTAAAGCTTGAAGAAAATCTCTATAATCAGATTGCCGAATATAGCTCTGATCAGAACACTCAGGAATTTCAAGAATGGTTGGGCGAACTGGAAAAAAAAGATTCAGCCTTCCAATATTTATTCCTGGTGAATAACGAAATGGGATTGCTCTCTTCGATGATATCCAGTAACTGGAGCAACGACAATACTCGTAATAATACTGAAGAAAAACTTCTTTTACATGCTGATTTTAAAAAGGCCGAAGAGGCTGAGTTTCGACAAAAAAACTGCGTTGAAGCAATTCGCTATTACAAACGAGTTCTGGATACAATCAAAGATAATCAGGGAAAAGCATTTGTTCTGGCAAGAATCGGGAGGTGTTATTATAAATCAGGGAATTTTGAAAAAGGAATTGTTGAATACAAGAAATTATTGGATATAGACAATGAAAGTAACATCGGAAATGTTCCTACTAAGGTTGTAGCACTTTCACAACTCAGCACAGGATATTCAAAAATAAACAGAAATCAGCAGCTGATGATAACCAATCTTCAACTCTATCGATACTTAATTGAAAACTCATGGGATATTTTCGGTGGAGATTATCCGTTTTATTTGAATTCAGTTACCTCTGAAATCCAGGGACAAAGAAAACTGTATGCAACAAATGATTCAATTTTAGAGGAGTTGGATACTTTGAACAACAAGAAGAATAAGATTAATAATCAAATTGAATTTATAAAATTACTGGAGCAAAATCTTATTCCGGAAATCGAAGCTGAGTTAAACAGGAAAAATTTATCTGAAACTCAAAAACACAAAATTCTGAAAAATGATAGCGAAAGTGAAATTCAGATTGGATATTTCTGGCTACCTGCTTCCTTTCTGTCAAACGATTTAATCATAATGGGTTACCAATTCAACGAGAATTATCTGTTATCAAAACAAATTCCTGAAATGCTTTCCACCGTTGAACTTGGTAAGGACGTTTTACTTGGAATCATCGATAAAAAAGATAGTTTGTTGTTCATTCAAAACGGTGAATCCATAACGGATTACCTGGTTACAGAAAATTTTAAGCTCCTGTTTGAAAGCTGGAAAGTGGCTTTTTTTAATAAAGACGGACAGACCATTGAAGAGCTGGTTGGAAAAGAGAAAAATCTGTATAGAATTCTAATAGGTGGAATTATTTTATTGATGCTGATCGGGTTGGTTGTTATTATCCGAGCGGTGATCCATGAATCGGAAATGGCCCGCATAAAATCGGAGTTTGTATCCAATGTTTCGCACGAATTGAAAACCCCGCTGGCACTTATCCGGATGTTTGGAGAAACACTCGATTCCGGAATTGTCAGCGATGAGAAAAAAAGAAAGGAATTTTACGGAATCATCCGAACAGAAAGCGAACGCTTAACTCACCTCATTAACAATGTACTCGACTTTTCTAAAATGGATACCGGTCGGAAAAAGTACAATTTTGTGAAAGCAGATTTGGTGCAGGTTGTCAGAAACTCAGTGGAAGCTTATAAATTTCACATCCGTGAAAATGGTTTTGAAATAACAGGTGAATTTCCTGATGAATCAATAATGTTAAATATCGACAAGGATTCCATTTCACAATCGGTGTTAAACCTTTTAAGCAATGCAGTGAAGTATTCCGATAAAACGAAATATATAAAAATAAAGGTTTCGAAAGATGAAACATCTGCCATAATTAGCGTAAGTGATAAAGGGATTGGAATTCCAAAAATTGAAATGAAAAAAATATTTGAAAAGTTCTATCGTGTTTCTAATGAACAAGTTCAAGAGTCGAAGGGTACTGGTTTGGGATTGACATTGACAAAACAAATAGTTGAAGCACACGACGGAGAGATAAATGTTGAAAGTGAACCAGGCAAAGGCAGCCGTTTCACAATCAAAATTCCTCTTTTAAACTGATTTGTTAATGTCATTTCGAAACCTGAAGTATGAAGGTGAGAAATCTTGTGAAGGGACAGATTTTTCAGTCGTTCCTCCTTCGAAATGACAGGTTAAAAAAATGAAAAATGAAAAAGATCCTGATTATAGAAGACGAAAAAAATATGGTTGCCGGACTGAAATTCAATCTCGAAGCCCGTGATTATGAAGTCATTGCAGCCTTTGACGGTGAAACCGGTTTTAAAAAAGCTTTTGACGAAAAACCGGATCTTGTTTTACTTGATATTATGCTTCCAATCCTTGATGGATGGGAGGTTTGCAGGCAAATCAGGAATAAATCCCTTGTACCCATCATAATGCTGACGGCAAAATCGGACGAAGAATCCAATCTTAAAGGATTCCGTTTAGGAGTGGACAATTATGTCTGTAAACCATTCAGCCCCAAAGTCTTGCTGGCCAAAACAAAAGCATTACTCAAGCGCATCGATCATGCTGCAGATAAAGACGACGAGTTTTATTATATCGATGACGAATTTGTCATCAATCCGCCTGCGCATGAAATCATGATTGACAAAAAGAAATGCGCCCTGACAACTACTGAATTCTCTATACTATTGTTTCTTGTTAAAAATCAAAAGGTCGCGCTTTCACGCGACCTCATTCTAGACAGTATTTGGGGAGAGAACTATTTCGGCGATATTCGGATAGTAGATACAAATATCAAGCGTATTCGGGAGAAACTGGGCGCAAAAGCAAAATATATCCGTACAATCAGAGGTGTCGGCTATAAATTTGAGGTGGGGTAAATGAGCAAAAGCATCTTTGTCAAACAGTTCATCCTGACGGTGG
>ENA-ORCQ01000074-ORCQ01000074.1-marine-metagenome-genome-assembly--contig:-NODE-74-length-87556-cov-4.064095_pt1 | contig 87556 bp, 87 predicted proteins | sample MGYA00237780_ERZ508510 | MGnify/ENA primary metagenome ERZ508510 (study PRJEB26181, sample SAMN06268981) | marine metagenome | isolation source: Tt an E2 anaerobic enrichment on eucalyptus from sediment...
AAACGATTCTTACATCCCCGTGAGGGACATCCTTCATTTCCCAAAAACCGGTACCTTTTCCTGTAATGTCGATAATGGCTCTGTTTTCCTGAACAGTAAGGCTTTTTGGATCGTTTACAAATACTCCGTCAACCTTAAACGCATACCTGTATGAGCCTGGTTTAACATCAGGAATAGTAAAAGTCCAGACACCATTTTCTGCCTTCATTTTTTCAGGTTGCTGCCCCCAGGGTACAATATCTCCGCTTACTGAAACATCATCCGCATTTGGTGCATATATCCTGAAAAGTACATCACCATTAGGCAAAATCTGAGTGGAATGAAGCGTATCGTTTGGAGTTGGATTTCTGCTGGGAAATTGGGCTTTGGCATAATTCAGGTTGAAAACGAGTGTAATTAAAAGGATGATTAGTTTTTTCATATTTAAGGTTTTTATTATAAAAAAAATCCTTGCACAATATCACCCTTCTACTTCGTTCAGGATGACTGTCACAGTGAGCGTCCCGATGTGTAACGGGAGAACTGAGTTTATTTTAAAATTTTTTCCCACATTTTACGTTCATTCCTGAAACGATCGTAAATCACTTCACATTTAGTATCGATACGCATTGTTGGTCTTGACTTTAAATCATACACCGGCCATTCAACCTGACCTTTTATTTCAGGTTTTCCGTTTCGGGCAAAACCAGTCCATAATTGTGTCATATTTTTTGCCGCCTCAAAACGGTCTGGTTTTGTACCTGGCATTCCGGATTCAACATTGTAAAATTTGAATGGGATATCAAGCGCATGCATTGCACCGGTTTCAAAATCGGTTCCGGGGATTTTATTGTTCGACTTATAGCCAAAATTGTATAGGAAAGCCGGTGCTCCACCCTGTATAGTTTTTCTTTCAGCAATTCGGATTGAACCCAATCCCATCATTAAAATCGACCGTATGGCAATATAAATTTCACCGGGAGTTTTATCCGGATTAGCACTTTTGTATGTCTTAAAAACAGTATCTGTATTTTCGCCAAATTCATTTTCCAATCTGGACTTGAGAACATCTTCAGAAATAGAAAAAACCTCTTTGTCATTACTATACATGGCAAAGAAAATATATTCATCTTCGTTCCAACCTACCATTATAGGTTTATGCTTTGAAATTTCTGCCGCTGAAGGTTCAAATGGATGGTTTGGCAATATAACACCGTCTTTTACTGCTCCAAAACTTCCGGTACCTGAATTGCCAATTCCGTGAAATCCTCCTGAACCAGGATTACGTGTTTTTGGAATTCTTTCCTGGGCTTCCAGCAATTTTGAAGCAGGTATCTCAAGCAGCTTTTTCCAATTATCCGGTCTGATATTGAGATAGTCCAAAACCAATTGTGTGGTTTCAGCAGCAGTTTCAGCAGCAATAATTTCTACTCCGGGACCACTTTCAATTGATGCTTTATGAAAATAAGGGGAAGCTTCGGGCATGGCATACAAACAAGAAGTTTTCATTCCACCACCTGATTCTCCAAAGATCATTACATTATTCGGATCGCCACCAAAAAGCTCAATGTTTTTATTTACCCATTCCAAAGCAAGCCCAATATCCTGAACACCGCGGTTTCCTGAACCTTTAAATTCTTCACCTGCAATTTCATCGAGATAAAGGTATCCCAGCAAACCCAGTCGGTGGTTGGTAGTAACTACAACCACATCATACATTCGGGCAAGATTTGCTCCGTCCTGTGCCACACTGCCTCCCGACCCGGTGCGGAATCCGCCGCCATGACTGTAGACCATAACCGGTCTTTTTTTGTTGTCGTTTGCAGGAGTCCAGATGTTTAATACAAGGCAGTTCTCTGCCGGATCAGGCTCATTTAAACCGTAGGTCTGATTAGGTGGTTGAATGGATGGATTCCCCAGTTGGATTGCTTCACGAATACCTTTCCATGGTTCAACCGGACCTGCTTTCTGAAACCTTTTTTCTCCGGAAACGCTTCCGGCATACGGAACACCTTTGAAAATGTTAACTCCATCTTCCTGATATCCCCGAAGTTTCCCATAAGGTGTATCCACAACTTTATAATCATAACCGGTATTCAATGAACAAAAACTATATTGTGGAAAACATATTAAAGGAGATGTTGCCAGGGCTGTTCGTTTAATAAATTTTCTTCGGGAAAATGATTTCATTATTTTTTATTTAAACAATTGAGGCGCAAAAGTATTAAGATATATCCTCCAGTTTGCCCATGTATGTCCGCCAGGTGTAACATAAAATGTATGTTTTAATCCATTTTCTGTAAGCATCTCATCCAGTTTTTTTGCAGAGTCAAAAAGGAAATCTGTATCTCCACAAGCCAGAAAGTACAGTTTGTAGCCCTTCTTTTTTAGCTCTTTAAACTGAGTTTCGTACTGTTTTAATTGTTCTTCATTTCCATCTCTGACCATTAAGCCCATACTTAGCGGACAGATATAATCAAAAAATCCGGGATACATGAGCGATGTTGAAATTGTATGTCCTCCTCCCATTGAAAGTCCGGCAATTGCTCTAGATCCTGGTTTTGCATCTACCCGATATGTTTTTTCAATAAACGGAACAATATCTTCAACAATACTTTTCGGATATGAATTATTCATCCAGGCCTCCCTATCCATTGGCTTTTCTTCTATCATTAATGTTCTGGCAGCAAACTGATTTGGATTACCGTTTGGCATTACACAAATCATTGGCTTAGCCAATCCTTTTTCAATCAGGTTATCCAGAATCTGACATGTACGTCCCATTGTACTCCAGGCATCTTCATCACCTCCGGCACCATGTAACAGGTATAATACCGGGTATTTATCTTTACTGTCGTTATAGCCGTAAGGTGTGTAAACAAATAAACGTCTTGTCATTTCCAGTGTTGGTGAATCGTACCAAACCTGGTTTAAATTACCTCGTTCATTTGTTTCAAAATAATTTTCAGTTCTTTCACCGGGAATAAGCAATACACTCAGGTAACGCGTACCGTCTCTTTGCATAAAAATATTGTTCGGATCATTTATACTTACACCATCCACAATAAAGCTGTAGGTGTAAAGTTCAGGTTCAGGAAGCGGTAAACTTATCGACCACAGACCATTTTCGTCTTTTGTTAAATCAAGATTACCCGGAATATCCATTACTCCGTAACGGGTTTCCATTTTTACGGTTGGTGTAAAACCGCCGTTAATTTTTACCGAGTCGGCGTAAGGAGCTGATATTCGGAAAGTAACTTCAGACTTTCCAATCTCAGGAGATACAATCCGTTGACGTCTCATAAAATTACTAATCTCCTGAGCAAATGTTCCGGAAAAACAAAATAAGGTAATTAGCAGGTATATATATTTTTTCATGATTAATTTATTGAGAATTGAAAATTCGATAATAAAGATTATTTAAATAACAACTGTGCAAAAGTATTCAGGTATTGTCTCCAGTTTGCCCAGGTATGTCCACCTTCAGAAACATAAAATGTGTGTTCCATTTCGTTTCGCGTTAATGCAGTGTCCAAATCTTTTGCCATTTCCCAAAGAAAATCTGTTTTGCCACATGCAAACCAATACAGTTTATACCCTCCTTCTTTAACCGCCTGTAATTGTTTGTCAATATCAGCTGCTTCGCCTCGCACACCAATACTTAAAGGACAAATGTAGTCGAATGTTCCGGGAAATAATCGGGTAACCCCCAATGTGTGTCCTCCACCCATTGAAAGGCCTGAAACTGCGCGGGCTTCTGGTTTTGCTATTACTCTGTAATGACTTTCAACATATGGAATTATATCGTTGACAATACTTTTGACATACAAATCTGCATTTTCAGGAGCTCTGCGGTCAAAGGGCTTTTCTTCAATCAATTGTGTTCTTGCTGCCTGTTGCCCGGGATTTCCATTGGGCATAACACAAATCATTGGTTTTGCCAGTCCTTTTTCGATCAGGTTATCAAGAATCTGACGGGCACGGCCCATTGTACTCCATGCATCTTCATCACCTCCGCCACCATGCAAGAGATACAGAACCGGATACTTTTCACTACTGGTTTCATAACCATATGGCGTATAAATAAACATGCGGCGTTTTGTTCCGATTGTTGGAGAATCGTACCAAACCTTCGAAAGGTTTCCATGCTTATTGGCTTCAAAATAATTTTCTGTCTGTTCTCCCGGAATCAGTAAAACACTTAAATAACGGGTACCGTCTCTTTGCATAAAAATATTTCTGGAATCGTTCACCACAAGCCCGTCGACAATAAAATGATAAGTGTAAAGCTCCGGTGCCGGCTTTCTGATACTTATCGACCATACCCCGGCTGTGTCTTTCATCATATTCATTGATGAAAAGTAGTCCGACATCCATGAACCGTAAATTCTTACAAGTTTTGCTTCTGGTGCCGAGATTCTAAAGGTTACAGTTTCTTCACCAATTTCAGGCGAAATTATTGGTGCACGTCTCATAAAGTTTGCCAGTTCCTGGGAATTTATCCCGGTTAAGACAAACAAAAAAGCAAGTAAAAGCAAATATTTCTTTTTCATATAGTTGAGTTTAAAATATTGATATTTAATTTTTTATTTAATGTTTTAGTTTTTAGGCCAATCAAACATGCTTTTATCCATATTAAAAAAACGGACAGCATTATTAAACAGAATATCTCGTTTTTGGTCTTCTGAAAGATATTGTGCACTTTCGATAACTCTCATTGAAGTTTCAAATAATTCCGGCCAGATCATAAAATCAGTTCCGTAAATTATTCTTTTCCCAAAGCCAGCCTGCACCAGCCGCTTGATATAATAATGAATTTCATCCAGTGGATAACTCCATATAAATCCCGAGATGTCAAGATACACATAGGCATTTGCACCCATCAGTGCAATCATTTCTTCCAGCATAGGATAACCGGCGTGCATGACCCATATTTTGAGTTTTGGATGGCGAGCCAGCAAATCTTCCAATAAAAAAGGATTTCCCATAGAAGCACGATAAGATGGCTGATACGTATTTGCCTGTCCATTTCCACCGGTACCCATATGTATTCCTACCGGAATGCCGAATTCTTCTGCAATAGCAAAATAAGGGTCAAGCGACATGTCGCTTGGAGAAAGTCCTTCATATTGTGGAGCAACTTCCGCCATAACTTTATAAAATCCGTTGGATAGTGAATCCCGAAAAGCCTCAACTGTTAATTCAGAAGCTTTATTTAAACCAATTCCGGGAATTATTCTTCCCGGAGGTGCGGCATTTACCCAGTTATACAGAATTTCAGCATCACCAAAGGCTACCATGGTCATGTTAAAATCATGGATGCGTTTTATCACCTCATCCTGCATTTCCTCGTCACTTTTGGCCGGGAGTAATGGATCTACACAATCAACATTGGTAATGTCGACCATAGGTAAATTTGGATCGGTTCCGGGCATATTGCTTAAAAACCATGGGCACATTGGCGCTCCCCAGTTGGGATTAACTTTCATGGTATGAACATGAATATCAAAAACCGGGAGATGAGTAAACTTTTTTTGTGCCTGTCCAAAACTTATCAGGTTTAAGGTGAAGAGACAAAAAAAGAGAAAAATCGTTTTTTTCACTGGTTTAGTTTTGAATTATTTAAAAGTTACGAAAGTTCAGGAAAACTTTCAAACTTGTTATTTAGTTAAATTCTAGTCAAGAATATGTTCCGGATCGTAAACAATACTGGCCTGCCCCTGTGTTACAATCATTGGATTTTGTGCACCGATTGGAAGTATCATTTCGAATTTTTTTGCTTCTGGTGCATTTCCGTTTACCAGCGATTCGGCAAGGATTTTCATATCGGTAAGATATGATTTGTCGAATGCTTTTTTAACATGTGGATAATGCCCGCAATAAATCTTTTTGATTTGCTGCTCTTCCATAATCTTCTCCATTTTTTTACAGGATTCCAGATAAACAGTAATTGGCAGATGCGGTTCAAGTTGCATCCAAACCATTCCTGAGCCGAATGCATCCCCCGTATAACAAGATCCGGCTTCTCTGTCAATTAAAACAATCGAACCGGGTGTATGCCCCGGGGTATGAATTACTTCTATTTTTTTATCGCCCAGGTCAAAAACATCACCTTCATTTATATATTCGATTTCGCCGTTATATGGAATATTCATCATTCTTAAAAGCGCAGAATCTGCCTGATGCATGTATATTTTATTGAAGTAGGCAATGTTTCCTGCATGATCGGGATGGAAGTGAGTTAAAACTACATCAAGCGGTTTATCCGTAATTTTTTTTACCACCTTGTCTAAGTCGGCACATTTGGTCCCGGCATCAATCAGCATGGACCTGTCGTTTCCCTCGATGATGTACATGGTGGTTTGGTCAGATGTTTCAATAACCCAAACCTTTTCTTCGAGTTCAGAAATAGTTAAGTCATCATTTTTAAAAACCTGTGATATTGCAGGTAAACAGATGGATAAAATCAGAATAAAAACAAGGAATAGCTTTTTCATCATTATTTAAATAATAGTGGTGTAAACTCTGACAGATAAATCCTCCAGTTTCTCCAGATATGACCACCTTCACTTTCGCGATAAGTGTATTTCATTCCCATCTTATCCAGTTTTGCGCGGTATTCAACGCATCCATTATATAAGAAATCAGTTTTTCCCATTCCAATCCAGTACAACTCATATCCATTTTCCATTTGCTTTTTCAGGGTACCATCTATATCCTCATAAACCGGATTCGAAACATTTTGATTAGGTAAAATTGCTGCTGAAAAAAGGCCCACATAATCAAACATTTTTGGGTAATAACGGGAAATATGCAATGAATGAAAACCGCCCATTGATAAACCTGCAATTGCGCGATTGGCTTTATCGGCTTTTATTCTGTAGTTACTTTCAATAAAATTAATGATATCCTTAAAATTGGCTTCGTAAGTACCATCCATGGTTTTAGGAACCATAAACTGTGGTTTATAAAAACCTTCGTGACCTTCGCCCGGAGCTGCATCCTGAATTACATTTCCGTTTGGCATAACTACAATCATAGGTTTAGCTTTACCCTGTGCAATGAGGTTATCCATAATCTGGGCAGTTCTGCCTAATGTCATCCATGCTTCTTCATCCCCCCCTGCACCATGAAGCAAATATAAAACAGGATATTTTTCTTTTCCTGATTCGTATCCCGGAGGGGTATACACGGTTAACCTGCGGTCCATTTCCAAACCTGGTGAATCATACCACCGTTTTGCTACAGTTCCGTGAGGAATATCATTTACTTTATAATTGTCGGCCAGACCACCGCCAATGATGAAAATGTTCATGACTGATGCCACATCCCGTACAAGAAACGGATTGTTTGGATCGGTGGTGTTTAGTCCGTCAACAATAAATGCGTAGTTATACAACTCTGATGAAAGCACTTCTGAAGTATAACTCCAGATTCCCTGATCATCTTTGCTTAATAATGCATTTCCCGGAGCATCAAATGTACCCCATTGCATTTTCATTTTTACTGTTGGTAAAAAATCTCCTGTAACTTTTACAGTATCGGCATTGGGTGCAAAAAACCTGAAGGTTACAGTGTTGTCTGAATTAATTTCCGGAGAAATAATTTGTTGTCCTCCAAAAAGCGATTGCTGTGCCATTGTCGGTAACGATGTCATGATAATCAATATCAAAAATAAGTTTTTAAAAAATAGCTTCATATTCATTTAGATAAGTTTTTTTATATTACAGGTAAATATAAAATTGTTTTCTGTAACCTGAAAATGTTTTAATGTGTTATTTTGACACAATAGAAATTTTTTAAAAAATTGAATCTTAAAATCGTAAATTTATTATCGTGAATTTAATACTTTCCTTATAAAATATTTTCTTGTCATTAACTCAGATTAAGCTATATTTGGGCAAGTTTCGGGATGAGAATTAATTAATCGCAAACAAAATGAAAAAACTGTATAGTTTAATTATGGCCGGTGGATCAGGAACACGTTTTTGGCCAGGAAGCAAAGCAGCCAAACCAAAACAATATTTAAATCTTTTTGGATCCGAATCCCTGCTTCAGTCAACAATTAGCCGGTTTGCAAAATTTACCTCAAACGATAATATCTATATCGTTTCAGGTAAAAATCAGGCTAAAGTTTTGGAAGAACAAACTACTATGTTGCCAAAATCAAACCTGATTTACGAACCTGTTGGAAAAAATACTTTGCCTTGTATTGGTTTGGCAGCCATGTTTGCCGAAAAAGAAAACCCCGATGGAATTATGGTTGTTTCGCCGGCAGATCATTTAATCGAAAACGATGAATTATTTAAAGATACTGTTCTGGCAGCCTCAAAAATTGCAGATAAGCGTGATGGAATTGTGACAATTGGAATAACTCCAACTTATCCGGCAACAGGTTATGGTTATGTTCAAACTGCTGAAGATATTACCGGAAGCGAGAAAATAAGACAGTATAAAGTTGAGCAATTTGTTGAAAAGCCTGATGAAACAACAGCAAAATCATATTTGGCAAAAGGTGGATTTTTCTGGAACAGCGGATTGTTTGTTTTTAAAGTTTCAGTTTTTATTGATGCAGTAAAAGAGTTTGCTCCTCAATTGTACTCCGACCTAAGAAAAATTCAAGCTGAATTAGGAATGCCTACTTTCGAAAATACTCTGGATACGATTTACCGGGCGGTAGAAAGTATTTCGGTGGATTACGGGATTATGGAACATGCCAGAAATATCTACCTGGTGGAAGGGAATTTTGTTTGGAATGACCTTGGCAGTTGGGAGTCGGTTTATTTAACCAGCAAAAAGGATGAGAACCAAAACGCAGTTTCGGGTGAAAGTGTAATTATAGATTCTAAAAATTCTTATGTTTCGTCAGACTCTGGATTAATAGCACTGGTGGGACTGGATGATGTAATTGTTGTTCAGGATGGAAATACAACATTGGTTTGCAAAAGAGATAAAGCTGAGGAGGTTAAAAAGGTAGTCGATAATCTAAAATCAAATTATAAAAGCCAGTTTTTATAGACTAATTCAATTTAAATTCTAAACCAAAACTAAAATGAAAGACGCTAAAAAAATAGTTGTCGAGAAGAAAATTCTCGTTCCTTTTATTCTTATCACAAGTTTGTTTGCCATGTGGGGATTTGCAAATGATATTACAAATCCAATGGTTGCAGCATTTCGCACCATCATGGAAATTTCCAATGCAAAGGCTGCTCTTGTACAACTGGCATTTTACGGTGGTTATGGTACCATGGCAATTCCGGCTGCTTTGTTTGTAAAAAAATACAGTTACAAAAAGGGGATTTTGCTTGGTTTGGGATTGTATGCAGTTGGTGCTTTATTGTTTTATCCTGCTGCCCAATACGAAGTTTTTGGTTTCTTTTTAGGGTCACTTTATATACTGACTTTTGGTTTAGCTTTTCTTGAAACAACGGCAAATCCATATATACTTTCTATGGGGTCCGAAGAAACGGCAACACGGCGTTTAAACCTAGCACAATCTTTTAACCCAATGGGAAGTTTATTTGGAATGTTTGTGGCTACAAAATTTATTCTTTCAGCATTGGATAGCGAAAAAAGAGATGCGTCGGGAGAATTGATTTTTGGTACACTAAGTGCAGCTGAAAAGGCTGTTATCAGGACTCATGACCTGGCGGTTATACGAAATCCATATGTAATTTTGGGAGTAGTGGTAATTATAATGTTTGTTGTGATTGCCATGGCAAAAATGCCTGAACGCAAAAACGCCGATCATTCAGTTCATCCCTGGCATTCTGCAAAAAGACTGTTCGCAAATGTAAATTACCGGGAAGGTGTAATTGCGCAAATGTTTTATGTAGGTGCACAAATTATGTGCTGGACCTTTATCATTCATTATGCTGAAAATTTGGGAATACCTAAGGCAACGGCACAAAACTATAATATTGTAGCCATGGTAATTTTCCTTTCAAGCCGCTTTATTAGTACGGCATTGATGAAATATGTAAACCCAAAACTGATGTTGACTATTTTTGCAATTGGCGGAATGGCAACAACAACAGGAGTTATATTAATTCAGGGAATGGCAGGTTTATACTTTCTGGTAGCTACTTCCGCATTTATGTCGTTGATGTTTCCGACTATTTACGGAATTGCACTAAAAGGTTTGGGTGAAGATTCAACTTTGGGTGCTGCCGGTTTGGTGATGGCCATTGTTGGTGGTGCTTTATTGCCATTTTTGCAGGGAGTATTTATCGATTTTGGAACAGTAGGATTTTTACCTGCCGTTAATTTTTCTTTTGTACTTCCGTTTATATGTTTTGTAGTAATTGCTATTTATGGTTATCGGACTATGAAAGTACATTCCGTATAGCAAATGAAATATTTTAAGATTAGCAGACAAATAGTAAAAAATTATTTTTCCAGAATGTATTGATCTACCATTTCGTTAATCGAATGAGTGCTGCCAATTATTGTAATGGTGTCATTTTCCTGAAGTAATGTTTTTCCGTTAGGAGCAAAAAATGAATTGTTTCTTTCAACCAAAACAACCAAGACATCGGGTGGAAGTTGAACCTGCATCAGTTTTTTATCCATAAATACTTCCGTAGGGTTATCTTTTTCAAGTTTAATTGAAATATATTGTTTATCGTGAAGCAGATATTCAATTACCTCTCGATTGGTTGTACAGGCAAGCATATCTTTTACAAAATGGTCTCTTTCTGCAATATCCATAATTCCTGATAACATCCTCAACTGTCTTCTTGGATTTTCTTCATCATTTATCAGGAAGAAAAACACCTTAATTACATCTTCCGATTTGAATCCATTTTTATGGATCGGTTTACTAATCCCGGATTCGGAAATTACAATATGCATAACCGGGTGTTCTATTTCGGGAACTTTGGCTGTTAAGACTGAGATTTCAGGTATAAGAAAAGCGGAGTTGATAGAATTGGTTTCGAGGAATTCATTTTTTAGTTTTTTGCTGTCAAATTGTATTTCTTTCGAGATATCCTTCGCAACCTGGTTTACCAAATCAATAAACAGTAATCCCGATTTAAAACTTACCTTTGACCGCACAATGGTCTGGTTAAAAGGGTCATCCTGCCTTAGTCCTTTTTCTCTCAATATTGTTAAAAATTCATTTTCCAAATCATCATGCTGGTATTTTCCCAAAAGCGCAAACCAGTGAAATATTGCGCCTTCGCGTTTTACTTTCGACCTGACAAAAAACCTGTACCATAAATAAGCCAAAAAAATGGTAATTGCAGTGAAAGCAACCGGCCAAAATCCCATATAAAACATTAATACCAAAGATGATAATATCCCAAAAATCTGCATATAGGGATACAAGGGAGAATGATAGCCCGGATCATAGGAGGCAATCTTACTGTTTCTAAAAACGATAACAGAAAAATTGATCACCATAAAAATAAACAGCTGAAAAGTACTGGCAAGTTTTACGATTCCCTCTTCGGTTAAAACCACAATAAAAAGGATGATTAAAGCAGAGGTTAAAAGAATGGCAGGCACCGGAGTTCCAAAACGGCTAATAGCAGTAAACTTATCAGAAAACAATTTATCTCGTCCCATAGCCAGCGGATACCTTGATGTTGCCAACATTCCTGCATTACCGGTTGAAGCAAAAGCCATTACAGCGGCCACAACTATAATATACAGACCGGTTTTCCCGGGTAGCCAGCTAAACAAATTTTCAACAGCTGTTGCAGCAGGCGACAAATCCTTTGCGAGCGAATTGTTGTCGATTACAGCAACCATTATAAAAATTCCCAATACATAAATTAATGCTGTTACTATCAAAGAAAGTATCATTCCCAACGGAATATTTCTCTCCGGATTTTTTATTTCTTCTGCAACACTGGCAATTTGAGTTAAACCCAAATAAGAAACAAAAACAAATCCGGTGGTAAAAAACAGTCCTTCAAAACCAAAGGTAAAAAACGGATTAAATTCGTTCTTGTCAAAACTCACCGAAGAATTACTACTTCCAAAAATATTCCAAATCCCGTCGGTAATAAATGCACCCAGAATCACCAATAAAATTATCACAAATATTTTCTGAACTCCGGAAGATTTTCGTGCACCAAATATATTTAACAGGGTAAAAACCACTCCAAAAGCAACTGCAGTTTCTTTGATTGGAATATCCCAGAAAATGGCGGCATATGCTCCGATTCCTACCAATGCAAAAGCTGTTTTTAATAAAAGAGCGATATAGGTTCCAATTCCGCCAACCGTCCCCATTAAAGGCCCCATGCTGCGATCCAGAAAAAAATATGCACCACCGGAACGAGGCAGCGCAGTAGATATTTCGGCTATACTAAACATGGCTGGCATAATTAGTATGGCTGCCAATAAATAAGCCAGAATGACCGATGGCCCAGAGTGTGAAGAAGCCAGGCCGGGCAAAAGAAAAAAGCCGGAACTAAACATCGCACCGGTACTTATGGCAAATACATCAAATAATCCTAACTCTTTTTTTAATTTCAAATCTTGCAGTTTTTAATTGTTGTCAGTTTTTATTGCTTGCTTATTTAAATCCCCCTCATGCCGGAGTTTATAAACATCGATTTGTAATCTAAAACAATTGTTTAACATATAGGTTTATATATGTCTCAAACATTTTATGTTTACTTTTAATTGATAAACGGAATCCAATCATGAAATTTGTAACGGTAAAAGAATCTCACTATCAAACTGATTTAATAGTTCTAAAATCACGTCTTAATCCGAAGGGATAGAATGCAGACTGAATAACGAACTTACCACACAGGTTTTAAATTACATTCCCTCTTTTTTGGTTGAATTACAGGTTCCTGAAAATGATGTTCCGCAAGTTAAAGAGATAATGATTGAAAGTGGAGTTTTAATAAAAGAAAACACAAAATTACTTTGCCCGAAGTGTGGCTATGATAAAATAAAAATGAAATTAAGTTTGCAAAAAGGGTAGGGCTATTCTTTTCCGTCTTGTATATTTTATTAGGCTCCAATGTTCCGTTGGACAAACTTTTTAAAAGAGCAAGTTTTGCTTGTAAAAATTGTGGAAATGTGTTTGTGTGGTAATATCTAAAGTTCGATTAAACAATCGAGAACAATTCTGTATTTTCTTTTTATATTTCTTGCTGGTTACAGGAAATTGAAAAAAAGTGAGCAATCATCCCCGTAAAATAATTCATATCGATATGGATGCGTTTTATGCATCTGTAGAACAACTGGATAATCCTGAATTGCGGGGAAAACCTGTGGTAGTAGGTGGTAGCCGGGAGAGGGGAGTAGTAGCCGCAGCAAGTTACGAGGCTCGTAAATTTGGCGTGCGTTCAGCAATGGCTTCAAAAATTGCAAAACGAAAGTGCCCGGATTTAATTTTTGTAAAACCCCGTTTCGACAGGTATAAAGAGATTTCGGTGAAAATCAGAAATATTTTTTTAGAATATACCGATTTGGTAGAACCACTTTCTTTAGACGAGGCATATTTAGATGTTACCTATGCAAAAAAAGGATTGCCATCGGCTACTCTTATAGCTAAAGAAATCAGACAAAGGATTTTTGATGAATTAAATCTTACTGCATCAGCAGGGGTTTCATACAATAAGTTTTTGGCAAAAGTAGCTTCTGATGTAAACAAACCCAATGGAATTTTTGTGGTTACTCCGGACAAAGCACAGGATTTTATCGACAACCTGGAGGTAAAAAAGTTTTTTGGGATAGGAAAAGTTACTGCCGAAAAATTGAATAAGAACGGCGTATATTTTGGAAGGGATCTGAAAAAAATGGATCGTTTTGAATTGGTTCGCTTATTTGGCAAAGCCGGAGATTATTACTATAAAATCTGCAGAGGCGAAGATGATAGGGAAGTTCAGCCCTCGAGAGAAAGAAAATCGGTAGGCGCAGAAGATACTTTTTCAAAGGATATCTTTTTGATGGAAGAGTTGGAGAAAGAGTTGGTAAAAATAGCTGAAGTCTTATGGCCAAGGGTTGAACGCTCAAAAGTTAAAGCCAAGACACTTACCCTAAAATTTAAATATACCGATTTTGAACAACATACCAGGAGTCATACGATAACCGGGTATTTTTCTTCGAAAACCCAGATGATTTTGGAAGCAAAAAAGCTTTTAAAAAAAGGCGGTGGATTTTCAAAAGGTATTCGTTTGCTTGGATTAACACTATCGAATTTTATACAGGAAGATGAAGGAGGCAAGCCTGTTCAGTTGGTTATTGAGTTTTAATTGGGATCTGCGGTTTTCAACCTCAGTAAAAGAATGCGGTTGAAAACCGCAGACCCCAAAAAAAAGGTTGCCTTTCGACAACCTTTTCAATTTATCCTAAATAAGTTTTTAGCAATTTACTTCGCGATGTATGACGCAAACGTCGAATCGCTTTTTCTTTAATCTGACGAACTCTTTCGCGTGTTAAGCCAAAACGTTCACCAATTTCTTCCAATGTCATTTCCTGACAACCAATTCCAAAGAAAAGTCTGATAATGTCACTTTCTCTTTCTGTTAAAGTTGCCAAAGAGCGATGAATCTCTCTTGCCAGTGATTCCATAATTAACGAACGGTCTGCATTGGGTGAATCGTTATTTACCAAAACATCCAGCAAACTGTTGTCCTCTCCATCAACAAAAGGTGCATCAACCGAAACGTGCCTTCCCGAAACACGCAATGTATCCGAAACTTTATCAGCCGGCAAATCTAAAGACTCAGCCAACTCTTCCGGAGATGGTTTGCGTTCGTGCTCCTGCTCAAATTTTGAAAATGCTTTGTTGATTTTATTTAAGGAGCCAACCTGGTTCAATGGCAAACGAACAATTCTTGACTGTTCCGCTAAGGCCTGAAGAATGGATTGACGAATCCACCAAACGGCGTATGAAATAAATTTAAATCCGCGGGTTTCGTCGAATTTCTCAGCTGCTTTAATTAATCCCAGATTTCCTTCATTTATTAAATCGGGCAAGCTTAAACCTTGATTTTGATACTGCTTGGCAACCGAGACAACAAAACGTAAATTCGCTCTTGTTAATTTTTCTAAAGCAGCCTGATCTCCCTTCTTAATCCGCTGTGCCAGTTCTACTTCTTCCTCAACAGTAATTAACTCTTCTTTTCCTATTTCCTGTAGATATTTATCTAAGGAAGCACTTTCACGGTTAGTTATGGATTTTGTGATCTTTAGCTGTCTCATATACTTTTCTTAAAAAACGTGCAAATATAGAACAATAATGTTTAATAGTCAAGTGGAAAACTTTGATTCGTTCTTAACTTAATAATAAGTTAATTGCATATGGTTGAATTGGTTTAATCATCTATTTCAAATAAAAAATATTCCTCCTCACCATCTGGATAGATACCCTCAAATAATATCCTCCCACTCTTTTCAATCTCTCTCCTTAAATCTTTAACCTCATTTATAGGACTTTTGTTTACGTAAGTGATAATAAATCCTTTTTTCATTCCTGAAGTTTTCAAAATTCCATTGTCAAGATTAACGATTTGGATACCGTTCCTGATGCCTAATTTTTCCTTAAGCTCTTCTGTTACAAGCTCAAACTCGGCACCCAACACCTGCATTTTGTCTCTGACAATATTGGTGTCACCGTGTTTGTTACGCAATGTTACATCAAATTGTTTCTTTTCGTTGTCTCTAATTACAACAACACTTACTTCATCGCCCGGACGGTACTGGCTGATTTTTTCCTGTAATTCAGCTGTTGTTTTAATTTGATCCTTATCAACCTGAATAATCACATCGCCCTCCTTAATTCCTGCGTCTTTGGCAGCTCCATTGTCGGGTACACCACCAATGTAGACTCCCTCTACTTTAACCAGATCCAACTCTTTTGCAATTTCAGCATTCACGTCTCCAATTTGAACACCGAGTAAAGCGCGTTGTACTTCACCAAACTCCTTTAAATCGGCAATTACTTTTTGTACTATACTAACAGGTACAGCAAACGAATAACCGGTAAAAGAACCTGTTCTTGAAGCTATGGCAGTATTTATTCCCACTAAATTACCCTGTTGGTTTACCAATGCACCACCGCTATTCCCAGGATTTACTGCAGCATCAGTTTGTATAAACGATTCAATAGAATATGCATCTTCATTTATTCTTAAATTTCTTCCCATAGCACTTACAATTCCGGCAGTTACTGTAGATGTGAGGTTAAAGGGATTTCCTACGGCTAATACCCATTCACCTAATTTTAAATTATTCGAATCGCCATAGGTTAGAAATGGTAAATTTTTCGCTTCAACTTTTAAAAGTGCAATATCAGTAGAAGGATCAGCGCCAATTAATTTTGCTTCAAATTCACGCTTATCATTAAGTATAACTTTAATTTTCTGGGCATTTTCTATCACGTGATTATTGGTTACAATATAACCATCTTCAGTTAGAATTACTCCTGACCCATAACCCTGTGCTATTTGAGGTTGCTGATTTCTTAAACCAAAGAATTCGTCAAAAAACGGATTCCCGCTTGACCATCCACCACCTCTTACAGATTGTGTTGCAATATGTACAACAGTATGAATTGATTTTTCAGCAGCAAAAGTTAAATCAGGTAACTTTGCATCACTGTCAGCAGCATATGTGGCGTATTTAATGGGTTGCGATTCGGTAACGGTAACAACCTGCTGTTTTTCAAAAAAATTGCTGTAAGTCCAAACTGCTACAAAAGCGCCGGCTATAACCAACAGGAAAGTGACGCCAATTTTTCCAATATTTTTCATGTCTTAAAATTTAATGTTATTAATGTTTATTTTCATGGTTAAGCTATAACGCAATTATGTTGCCACTGTTTTGTTTTATTCTTCAACTTTGGGGGCATTTTAAATATTTTAACAACTGGACTTTAATTTTGTTAAAAAGTTAAAAGTCATTATAAACAAATGGTGAAAATTTGTCAGTGACAAAATTGAGCCATCTTATTTCTCCGGTACTTCAAACCATTTTGGATCAAGATCAGCAGGTTTATAATTGGTGATATGGTTTATAGCTTCTTCAGCATCTTTTGCAACAAAATAAAGATTGCGATATGTTTCTTTTGCAAACATTTCCTTATAGGTGATATCAAATTGTTTAAAAAGGAAGTCAAAAAAATTATTTGTATTAATAAAAACAATGGGCTTGTTATGGTAAGATAATTGTTTAAGTGTAATAACCTCAAGTATCTCTTCAAGGGTTCCAAATCCTCCCGGTAATGCAATAAAAGCGTCTGACATTTCCCGCATTTTCGCTTTTCTTTTCATCATACTGGGAGTTATTAAAACTTCATGTGAATTTTCTGATGCAAGTGAACGGTCAATCATTTTCTCAGGGATTATTCCAATTGTTTTAGCACCTGTATTTTTTGCAGCTATGGTAACCGCTTCCATTAAACCAACATTGGCTCCACCGTTTATTAGTGTATGATTTTTTTTTGCAATAAGTTCTCCCAGTTTTCGGGCTTCCCGAAAATAAATTTCACTAATAGCATTGCTTGATGATGAGAAAACACAGATATTCATGTTATAAGATGATTAGATTTTTAATATAGAGAGTTAGATTTTAGTGCTCAGACTTTTATTTTTTAGTAATGAGAAAAAAACCGGGAAATTCCCGGTTCTTAAATTATGTAATATCGTTAAAATTAAAAGAAGTGAGTGTTTCAATTATTCTAATTACTCACAGTCTTGTAGTCTCAAATCTATGTCTATGCATCAATATTAGCATAGGTTGCATGATCTTCAATAAACTTCCTTCTTGGTGGAACATCGTCACCCATTAACATTGAAAAGATATGATCTGCTTCTGCTGCATTTTCAATTGTAACCTGCTGCAGCATTCTTTTTTCCGGATTCATCGTAGTTTCCCAAAGCTGTTCTGCATTCATCTCTCCCAAACCTTTATATCGTTGCGTGTGGACGCTTGATTCATTTCCATCAGCCCACTCATTTATTAATTGCATACGTTGTTGGTCGTTCCAGGCGTAAGCTTCTTTTTTTCCTTTTTTTATCAAATATAACGGTGGTGCAGCAATGTACAAATAACCATTGGTAATTAAATCATTCATGTATCTAAAAAAGAAAGTCATGATTAGGGTAGCAATGTGACTTCCGTCAACATCGGCATCCGTCATGATGATAACCTTGTGGTAACGAAGTTTTTCCATATTCAAAGCTTTTGAATCTTCTTCGGTACCAATGGTTACTCCCAGCGCAGTAAAAATATTTTTAATTTCTTCGTTCTCAAAGATCTTATGCTGCATTGCTTTTTCGACATTAAGGATTTTACCACGCAACGGAAGAATAGCCTGTGTTCTGCGGTCACGACCTTGTTTTGCCGTACCACCTGCTGAATCTCCCTCAACAAGAAAAATTTCACATTGTGCGGCATCTTTTTCAGAGCAGTCTGTTAATTTACCCGGAAGGCCACCACCTGTAAGTGCACTTTTACGTTGTACCATCTCACGGGCTTTTCGGGCTGCATGACGCGCCTGTGCTGCAAGTATTACTTTTTGTACTATGGTTTTTGCATCTTTTGGATTCTCCTCAAGATAGTTTTTAAGCATATCGCTCACGGCCTGATCTACAGAAAGACTTACTTCTGAGTTTCCCAGTTTTGTTTTTGTCTGGCCCTCAAATTGTGGTTCAGCAACTTTTACAGAAACAACAGCTGTTAAACCTTCACGGAAATCGTCTCCATTGATGTCAAATTTTAGTTTTGCGAGCATTCCGGAAGTATCTGCATAGTTTTTTAATGTACGGGTTAAACCTCGTCTAAAACCGGTCAAATGTGTTCCACCTTCAATGGTATTAATGTTATTTACATACGAATGAATATTTTCTGAAAACGAAGAGTTGTACTGAAGTGCAATTTCAACAGGAACCCCGTTTTTCTCCGAAGTAATATGAATGGTATCGTCGATAATTTTATCACGGGTTTCATCGAGGTACTCCACAAATTCTTTTAATCCTTCTTCAGAGTAGTAAGTTTCTGTTTTAGAATTTCCTTCTTCATCTTTTACTCTTTCATCCGTAATGATCAAACTAATTCCTGCGTTCAGGAAAGCCAGTTCACGAAGCCGGGCTGATAAAATCTCGTACTTGTATACAGTAGTTAAAAAAACCGTATTATCAGGCTGAAAAGTTACCGTAGTACCTGTTTTGTCGGTTTCTCCAACAATTTTTGCATCGTATTGCGGTTTCCCGATATTATACTCCTGAACCCAAACTTTTCCATCGCGGTGAACCTCTGCTTTTAAATGGGATGACAAAGCATTAACACATGAAACTCCAACACCGTGTAATCCTCCGGAAACTTTATAGGAATCTTTATCAAATTTACCTCCGGCATGAAGCACAGTCATTACGACTTCTAATGCCGATTTATTTTCTTTTGAATGTTTTTCAGTTGGAATACCACGCCCATCATCTTTTACTGTAATTGAGTTGTTTTCGTGAATGACTACTTCAATATTGTTACAATATCCGGCAAGAGCTTCGTCAATTGAGTTGTCAACTACCTCATACACCAGATGGTGTAATCCTTTTTCGTTGACATCACCTATGTACATGGCAGGTCTTTTCCTTACTGCTTCCAATCCCTCAAGAACCTGAATACTGTCGGCAGAATAGTTGCCATTTCCTTCAGGAACTTTACCATTTTTTTCTATCTCACTCATCCTTTATTTTCTTAATTTTTATCCATTTTAATATCATTAAAATAAAATAGTTTCCACAAGGTTAAAAGCATGCTTTGCTTTTAGCTGGAAACTGGTTGATTATTAAGTTTTTAGCGATATTAAAAATCCGTTTTAAAAACATCACGCAAATATAATAAAATTAAACAAAGGCGTAGTGATTTTAAGGCCTATGTTAAGTTAACTTTTCAACAATTTATTAACCTGAAAATGAGAGGGCAAAACATTAAAATAACATCGGTATTTTTTGATTATTTTTGCTTATTAAATTTCCCTTGTAGGAACAACTTAAGTCTCAAATAATTCTAAAATGCATAACTGATTCCTGCCAGCGCATTAAAACTTTGCACAGGGTATCCAAACCAGCGTTCATATTTCTGAAATCCGAAATTGTTTAGCTGGGCAAATACTGAGAACCTTTCTGTTATTTTATAATTTCCGCGTATGTTCAAATCAAACACTGTATCAAGATTGTATGATTTCAGAGTGCCAGGATTTGCCATTGATGAAGTAGCAGGAAGTTGTTTGAAAAGAGTCTCCATTATGAGTGCTTTTCTTGTGCCTATAAAGATAAAATCAGCGGTAATATTCAGACGCTCTGATATTTTGTATCCCAGTGATAGGTTTGCATCCCAATCGGGCATATTCCAGGCTGCTGTTTGAGTTTCAAGATCGTATATATAATAGTTTCCTGTAAGCAATAAATCGAACTTGTCTGACGAACGATGTATAACTTCAACATTAAATTTAAGAAGATTCAAGTCGTCATAGAGTATTTTAAAATCATTATCCACAATTTGCGGATTAGGATTGATATTGGGATCAGGAAGTGTATATTCATGCAAATAATACAACGGTTGCTCATCTATCATCGAATATTCTGCGCTAATTTTAAAGTTGGTTTTCTTCGAGAACTTTCCGTCAAAACCTCCAAAGAATCTGAATTTTTCAAAAGTATTGATCACATCGTGCTCCGGATTTACAAAAGGATTTTCGTATGCAATTTTTGAATAATGATTACTGATAAAATTACCGTCAATTCCGGCATAAACCTTAAATATGTTTTTTACCGGCATAAAATTCAACAGCACATTGGGAGCAATTTTGAACTGGTCATCAACATTTTCGTCAAAAACATACCAGGTTTTAATTCCAAGTGTAGCATTAAACAAATCGCCACCCATATAAATCGCCGGATTTACCTTTAACCATGTTTGCTGACGGTTATCTAAAGTTTGACTGGCACGGTTGATTATATTTTCTGCCAGATTAAATGAAGCTCCAACATCAAGTAATCCGGTACCAAAAGAAAATGGTATTTGTGTATGTGTCATAAAATTGGCCAGATGTTCTGTCTGGTCTGTTTTTGTGCCAAAATAATGGTAGTCCAGATCGAAGCCAAAAAATTGTTCGTCAATTTCCACTGAAGGATTATCAAATTTTACAGAAATCCCCCCTTTAGTAAAAGCTTGTTTTGTGCCAAAATAGTTGATTTGCTGATTGTCTTCCAGTAAAGGTTCCGGGAGTGAAACTTCAGGATATCCATAATAATTAAAACCGTCATGTTTAACATCCAGCGCAACAGATAAAACCGAATTTCTAAAGAACTGGTTAAAATAGATTTCTGCCAGGTTTTTTGAGAATGGTGCATCTACCTTATCTCCACCTTTTAGTTTAACATCGCCGTGAGATGACAGGTGCATTGCATGGATTCCAAAAATCGTTTTTCGTGAAATTAAATGATTAAAAAAAACTTCGCCATATGGTTTGTTATAATTCCCAAAACCTGCTCTTACCAAACCATAGCCTGTTTCTTCTTTTGGCGCTGAAGCAATACTTGCGGGTTTTAATGGGTTGACCGAAAAAGCATTGACAACCGGCTCGCTTTTAATATTATAATTGAAGTTAGGTTTTTGATGTTCAGTCTCTTCAATTTTGGGCATCTCGTTTATTTTGTACGAATCGAGTATTTTCGGTTTAAAAGATTTTACAACTTCAACTTCACGCGATATAACAGAATCGCGTTGTGCTGAAACTGTAAATGCTGTGAATAAAAATAAACTGATTAATAAAACTGATTTTATAATATTGAGCATGGCTTCCGGTTTTTATTGTTCTTTTATTTGAATTTGAAACGAACTGTCGATGGCTTTTTGCTGTTCCGATTGTTCTTCTTTTTCTATTAACAGCAGTCTTTCTGCTGCTTCAGCCTTTATTCCATCATTATCGTCGTTATAATTTTCATATAAACTTTTTAAAGTGTGTTTGGCCTGAAACTGGTCATCCTGGCTTAGGTATATATCGGCAAGCAGTAAAAATGATTTTCCCAGCCAATATTGATAAGGAGTATTTTTTCCGATAAAATCGCTGATTTCGTTTTCTGCTTTTTTATATTCTTTTTGATTATAATAGATTTCTGCGAGAAGGTATTTTGCTTCAGCACCCTGTTCATAGCTAACATCTGCAGCAACTTTATTTAATCCCGGTCGTGCTTCCTGGTATTTGTTTAATTTGTAGTAAGATTTGCCCTCGGTATAGTTCGCCTCTCTTAACATTGCTTCATTGGCAACTTCCGAATTTTTTACTTTTGCTGCTGCAATTACGGCTTCGTTATATACCCCGAGAATAAGATTGCATCTCATTTGTCCGAAATTTGCCCTTAGTAAATTCCATTTTCCTGTGGCAATGGCTTCCAACTGGTTGCATAAATCCAGGGCTTCTTCATAATTCTCAGCATTTAATGTTAACTCCGCTGCCCGCGATAAGGCCTGTTCGGTAAAAATATTCTGAGCTTGATTCACTACATATTTATAATGTTCTTTTGCATTGGTATATTTCCCTTCGTTGTAGTAAATTTCACCCAGATAAAAATGGCTGTTTAATGCAAAACCTCCAATGGGAAATTGTTGAAGATATCTTTCAAACTGGCTTGCTGCATTTTTATCGCCCGACATGTACAATCTTTCAGCGGTGATAAAAGTTAAAGAATCCTGTTCGCTTGCTGTTACCTGGATGCCAGTATTTTTTTGCTGTGCATAAGCAAAGTACCCATCAACATTATTCAGTTCGATATAACAGTTTTTAATTCCCATAAGAGCTGCCTGTGCTTCCTGAGTTTCCGGGAATTTTTCAGCAACTTCCTTGTATTGAATAAGTGCCTGGTTAAAGTCTCCTTTGTTATAATTGGTTAATCCTAACTGAAGCATTGCTTTACGGTAATATTCACTTTGAGAATGCTCTGAAATTAGCTTGTTGTATTGCTGACTGGCATTAACATTATCGCCCATTCGTTCGTAAGCACGACCAAGTTCATATAAAGCATCATCCTGAAAGTCGGACTCGGGGTAAGCTGTTAGCAACTGATTCAAATTTTCGGTTTTACCTCTTTGATCCCGTTGAAGTCCTTTACAAATTGCCAACTGGAACAATGCATAATCAGCTTCATATGTATTTAATCCAAAAGACATTTGATAATATTGTGTAGCTTGTGTGTAATCAGTTCTGACAAAATAACAGTCACCAATACGGTTTAATGCATCTGCCTGTTTTTCCGTTCTTTTCCCTCTTGTTGCTGCAATAAAATTTTTAAAATGATTCAAGGCAGAAGAGTAATTTTCTATTTTGAAATAAGAGTAACCAATGTTGTAAAGTGCATCGTTATACTCGATTAAATTTTGAGAACCATATGCAGATAAAAAGCTGTTATAACCGTCAATTGCTGAATAATAATCTCCGATTCTGTAATAAGCCTCAGCTTTCCAAAACAATGAAAGCGCATTTATTCTTCGGTCGTACGTACCGTTTTGAAGTGAAATATTAAAATATTCAATAGATTGATTATATGCCAGATTGTTAAAAAGCTCCAGGCCACGAAAATAAGTAACACGTTGATAAGCTTTTAGTATCGTAGGGGTTTTGACCTGAATTTTTTCGATGGATGTAATGGCATCTTTGTAGTTTTTGGTAACCATATAAACTTCGCTCAAAATGCGATAAGCTTCTGAGTTTTTCTCAGAATTTGGATACAGCTCGATATATTTATCAAAAGCTTTTATGGTTTCGTTAAATGGAGAATAAGATAATTCATAGGTTAGTTTTGCATAATTGAAAAGGGCATCTTCTTTTATATCGGGATTAAAATCCAGGTTCGAAGCCGCGTCATAAGCCATTTTTGCTTTTTCTTTATCTTCGGTTTTAATGTAACTGTCAGCAAGGTGATAATATGCGTTTTGAGTCATTTCATCTTCACCTTTTGAAGCCTTTTCAAGTAAGTTGATAGATTTTGAATAATTACCTGTGTAATAATAACAATATCCTAAAACATAGTTTTCTTCCCGGGTTGTTAGGTCTGTCGATTCAAAATATGTTTCAAGAAAAGGGATTGCCTCTTCGTATTGTCCCACGTGAAAATAGGAATCTCCCAAAAGTTTTGATAGCTCTGCTACATATTCTTTTTCCACATCATTAATTACCGACGAAGTATAATTTATTACCTCATCGTATCTTTGCTGTTTGTAGTAAATATGACTTATATACATTGGAATCACCTGCGAATAGGTTGGATCGTTATTGAGTTTTCTGAATCCTTCCAATGCCTCATCAAAATTTTCTTTGGTGTACATAATATGGGCCCAGTAATAGGTCGCAGGTTTACTGTACATGCTATTGGCATCTTTTACTTTATAAAACTCATTTTCTGCTACAGCAAATTTTTCCTCCATGAGGTTGGCATATCCATTTTGATATCCAATTTTATAACGGTCGCTTGCACTTAATTCGGCACGTTTTACTTTCTGATAGGTTCGAATGGCAACCATATATTGTTTCTTGTCGAACTGATAATTACCCAGATTGAACCATGCATTATTAATGTATGGACTTTCGGGGTATTCATTTGTAAAAGCGGTGAGCATTTTGTTTCCTGCACTATATCCCGCTTTTAAGGCTGAAACGGATTTGAAATATTCTGCTTCGGAATACAACTCAGATTGCTGATTTACTTTTTTCTGTATTTTTTCGAATTGGTTAAATGAAGAAATGTATTTACCTCTTTCATAAAGCTCTTTGGCAATATCTATCTCTTTCTGAATGTTAGTGTAATATTCAGATTCCTGGGCGAAAGATATAATTTGGCTAAACAGAAGTATAAAGACGAAATATAAAATTCGAAGTGTTTTCATGCCTTAAGTGTTTCATTTTTATTGAAATGGTTTCAATTTTAATTGTTTTTTTCACCTGGTTTGGCGAACAACAAATTAAACTTCTAAATTAGACGTTTAATAAAGTTGAATAGTACCAATTCAATTGTTTTTCTTAACAAGAAACTGTTTATTTCTTTTGTTTATTATTTAACGTTGAAATTATTTTCTCATTGTTTACAATTTATCTTTGAAATATGGAATCGAATACAATTGTTGAACTCATTGATGCTGAAATCTATCAGCGCGAAAATCTAATACTTTCGGGAGTAAATCTTGAAGTTAAAAAAGGTGAGTTTATTTATGTGATAGGGAAAGTTGGGACAGGTAAATCGAGTCTGGTAAAAACTTTACACGCAGAACTTCCGTTATTTTCGGGAAGCGGAAAAGTAGTCGGTTTTGAATTAAAAGGTATGAAGCACAGGGAGATTGCAGATCTTAGGAGAAAGGTGGGTGTGGTATTTCAGGATTTTAGGTTGCTTACAGACAGGAATGTCCACGATAACCTGGAGTTTGTTTTAAAAGCTACAGGATGGAAAGATAAAGTTGAAACAGAATCCCGAATTGCTGAAGTGCTTGACAGTGTTGGCGCCATTGATAAGATGCATCAAATGCCGCATCAGTTGAGCGGAGGAGAACAGCAACGTGTTGTTATTGCCAGGGCAATTCTGAATAATCCTGAGTTGATTCTTGCTGATGAACCTACAGGGAACCTTGACCCGGAAACCGGTGAAGAGATTCTTGATTTATTTAACAATTTAAACCAACAGGGGAAAACCATTATAATAGTGACGCATAATTATGCTGCCATAGCTAAAAAGCCTGCCCGTACTTTGGTTTGTGCCAATGGTATGGTTTCTGATTCAGCCGCCAACGATGTGATTATTGATTTTGAAAGTTTACTGGACCGGTAATTTCAGACTACAGAAATCCGGAGTAAATTTCTTTTAAAATCTTTTCTTCGTTTTCCCAGGTCAATTCTTTTGCAGCCCTTTCGAGATTAGACTTCCATGTTTTTCTTTGCTTATTATCAAATAAGGCTTTATTGATTTTATCTGCTAAAATTCTGGGCTCAAGCGATCCAGTGGTTTCTCCAATCTTATATTGATTAACAATAGCAGCCATTTCAGGTAAATTGGATACAAGAACCGGTACTCTGGCTTGAATGTAATCGAATAATTTGTTTGGTAAAGCGTAACGATAATTCAATCCTAAATCCTCTTCAATCGAAAGTCCGAGGTCGGCTGTGGGTGTAAGTTTTTGTAATTCGTCGATGGGTAAACGTCCTGTAAATTCTACTTTATCCTGTAATTTTTCATTTGAAACAAGTTGTTCTAAATCAACTTTTATATCACCGTCTCCCGCAATTATTAGTTTTGCCTTCTCAATAAAATGCATGGATAAAATAGCTTGTTTTAAACCCCTGCCAATATTCAATGCTCCCTGGTACAAAATTATTTTTGTGGATTTATTCGCAGAATTGTTATCAATTATAATATTTGACGCAAAAGGGATATTTCGAACCACTTTAAATTTAATACCATATTTTTCTTCATAAACTTTTGCAATTGAATTACTTACAGTGTAAGCACTTTTTATTGCAGGTAAAATCCGGGATTCGATACTTTCCCAGATTTTCTTTATTTGTGGCCGATTGACTAATTCAGGAACCTCCGTGAAATATTCATGACTGTCGTAAACCAGATCTTTTTTTCTGACTTTTGAAGCTAAAAAGTTTGCCGGCAATGTATCTAAATCGTTTGCAAGGAGAACATCGTATTTTGCAAAAAGAAGAAAGAGATACAAACGTAAATTGTATTCGGTGTAAAAGAGTGCTCCTGTGTTAAAGATTAGTCTGAATCTTTTTGTACTGTAATTTCGTTGACCTATTTTTAAACTATTTGGTAGTTCTCGCCCCAGCAGCAAAACCTGAAATCCCATTTTTCTTAAAGAAATACAAACCTTGTGAATCCGGTTATCAGAAACAAGGTCGTTGGTTACGGAAATAATAATTTTTTTGCTGGTTGATTTTTTCACAAGGCAAAGTCGTTTCGCAAATATAAAAACTTTATCAGGCGAATTTTATTTTATCTGATAAAGAAAAAATGAGCAAACTGATTTTTGGTAAAAAAAATCCGTAAACCTAAAAAGTTCACGGATTTCAAATATCTTAAGATTCTGTTTTAGAAAGCCAAGCCCACATTAATGGTAATATAACTTTGTCCTTCCACGTCATTTGCTTTAAATGCGCTGTAGTATTTTGCGCCAACTATAAAATCGACACCTGGTGTAGCTATAATCACTCCTACCTGAGGCCGGATAGCAAATTGCCACACATCACGTTTCCAGCGGTACATTCCCATATCGACATCCCTGTTGGTATACAAAGTTCCGATTCCTAATCCTACAAAAGGATTAAACTGTGTGTCCGGAATGATAAAATAATCAAACGCAGCCAGTACAGGTACTGCGTGTGTATATCTGAATTGAACTCCAGAAAGTGATTCAGTGCCTCGGGTATAAGTAGCATAATTCATTTTGTCGTAAAACAGATTGTAACCTGTTTCAAAACCTACACCCATCGAACGGTCTATCATGTAACGGTAATCAAAGCTCATTCCACGGAAACTGGCAGCTTCATTAAATTCTCCCAAATCACCAACTCCAAATCCCATTGAATATTGAATTGAAAACAAACTCTCCTGACCTTTTACTTGAGTGGCCGTAATAACTCCTGTTAAAAGGATTATAAAAAATATCTTTTTCATAATTAATTTCTTTTTAGATGAATGATGGATTAATTTGTTCTCAGGTAAGGTGACTGTTTAAACGCCTGATCAATTCCGTTATTGACCCTGTTTACATCGTATCTGCCGGATAAAAGGCCATTTGCAGCTGCAGTCCAAACATTGGTTGGATCTACATAATCCTCATCATCAGTAATAAGCATCATTGCCAAAGTTCCTGTGGTTTGAGTGGTATAAGATGGTCCCCACCATCCGCCCCATCCGCAATAATAGGGGTACCACCAGCACCAGTAGTCATACCAGTAATAAATCGTAGTGTTGGTCCATACGGCAGGGAAAAATGTTAAGTCAGCCTGTTCAGGATTATCAACCTTTGTGTAACCCATATCAGCCATGTTTTGATTAATCCTGTTCAGAATCTGAGTGTTGTAAGGTTCATCTACAAATTCCGGCTCTTCTCCCTCTATTAAATCTTTTGTAATTTTTACAATTTTGTCCGGAATTACATACGTTTTTTTTGTGTTAAATTGAAATTCATCATCATAGTTGGTGTAAACTATATCCGTTTCGCTGTAGTATTGAGCCCCGTCGGGGTAACACCCCCCGATAAAAAGCAGACCAGCAATAAATGCCAGCGCAAGAAATTTCTGTTTCATTTTTTAATTTTTAGATTTTTAAAATCGTTTGTTTAATCGTTATAGTCTGTTTTAAATTATTACTAAGACATTTCAGTAATTGAATTGTTTGATGCAAAGGTTAGTTTTTATACAAATGTACGGAATTACTTAACATAAAACATGCTTTCGAAAGTCATAATATTTTAGTTTATCATTTATATAATATTACATGTGAAGCTAACATACAGATTTAGTCTGTGTTTTCATCTTCTTCCGCTGGCTCTACTTTAACCACCTCATACATGTTTTCACCATCAATTTCAACCGGTTGATAATATACCTCACCAATAACTACATACGTGACATCTCCAACCTTCACTTCTTCACCTCCTTCAGGAAGGTTTTCAACAACAGTTCCTGCTGTTGGTGGAACTACAGTATACCCTTCATCTGATTCTTCGTAGTATGTCCCTCCGTAATAATAATTATTGGTGGTTTCGTTGATAACCACCGTTTCCGAGCCTTCAGGCAATACCTTTATTGTTGCCCCAACCGGAGCTTCAATTACCGTGTAGCCTCCGTCGCTTTCTATATAGTAAACTCCCTGGTCGTAATAATACTGCTGATTATGTATGCTGATAATAATTGCGGTTGCAGCCATTGTTGCGACAAAAAATCCCCACGGATGCCACATTGGCCCCCAGTAATATGGTCTGTATGGATGATATCGGTAAGGATGGAAACAATAAAAATGAAATCCTCCATAACGATAGGGTGGGCGGGGATAAGGCCTGTACGGCGGACGTACTACTACGTTTCGGTTAACATTTATGTTTCTGCTGTTGTCGATATTGATATTATTTCTGCTGTTGTCGATATTGATATTATTTCTGTTGTTGCTGATATTTGTATTATTTCGGGAGTTACTCACCCGGTCTCTTGAGTTATTACTGATATCCCGGGATGGATTATTGTCTACATTTGGCCTGTTGTTATTTGGCCTTGTTCTGTCGTTGTTTGATGGTCTTTGTGTCGGTCGTGTTTGCTGGTTTGATGGTCTTTCAGCAGGACGGGTACTTGGGCTTGTTGGCCTTTGTGCAGGTCTTGCTTGTTGATTTGACGGTCTTTGCCTGTTATTCGGGTTTGTTCTGTAAGATGGTGCGGGCCTGGCACTGCCACCGTTAATTGAACGATTTTGCTGTGAAGGAGCAGGTCTTGAAACACTCTGGCTTCTGCCACCTCCAGCCCGTGAATGTCCCATTCTTTGAGCCAAAGTCAATTCAGGTATCAATAATAGAATTGAAATGAAAACATATAAGGGTATAATATAATATCTTGTATTCTTTTTCATGGTACTGCTTTTTAATTTTGGTTTTTTCTGAGGATTTTTATTTCACTGGCTCCATTTGGCGGTAAGAACTCAAAAATGGATGCAGGATAAATCCTGTTTACATCCCATTTTTTAAAGGTGGCCTCATATTGCAAGCCCATATTCCCGTCATGGTTGATTATCAGCATTTTTTTAGGTAAGGTAAACGGACCGGTGGAGATCCACAATTGCACAGTTTGTTTCTCTCTATGAGCGATGATATGAAAGCATTCTTCATTATCAATGTGTACACGGCCATTTAGAAAAATCTCTTCATGATTGGCTATCAAATCATCTGTAAACGTAGGGTATAAAAAATCTGCTGCCGGGAAATCAATGCCAAATGCCCGGTTTAAAGAGTCAATGGTTTCCAGAGTGGTTGGCAGCGCGTCAAAAATTATGTAGTTATTCTCATCGAAAGAATAATAGGCAAGAAGTTCCCCATTATACCAAAATCCGCGATGACCTTTGCCTCCTTTTGAACGTATCAGCATTTTGCTGGGTCCATCCAGTATCAGTTCACTTTCAGAGTAATGACTCAGCAGGCCAAGGTCCTGATCGACTTTGTCATTTTTAATGTCTATTTTAATGTGTGCAGAACTTAGGTCGCCAATTACATGACTCATTTGGTCGAGTATTAATATGGCTGTCGAGTCTATCTTTGATACTTTGCCTGATACATTTATGGTTAAAAACAGGGCAATAAAACTTGAGACAATAAACTTCATTTTTCTATAATTATTTGGTGATTTTAGCTTATGTGCAATAAAATTTTGATTACTAAAGGTTGTAAAGATTTTATTCCTGGATATTTTCCTTATTATTAACGTAAGTTACAAGCTATTTGTTTATTTAGCAAAGGAGTTTTTTATTTTAAAAAATTTGTCAGAAATTTTTAGCTTTTGTGTTATTACGGATAAATAAATTATATTTATGGGAGTACCAAATTCTGCAAGAAAAATCATATGAATCCTGAGGAGCGCCTTGAAAAATATAAAAATCAAATACGCGAACTTGAAACACGGATTTCTGAGTTAAAATTCGAGCTTAAAGAAAGCAAATTGCAAATAAAAGAAGAAAGTGAAAAACATATATTCTATCAATTTATTGCTGATTTTACATTTGGATGGGAGCTGTGGCTTGAACCTTCTGGAAAAATAAAATATTGTTCACCTTCATGTTTCGATCTTACAGGCTATACATCAAATCAGATAGTGGCATCTGAGGATATCGTAGATTTGCTTATTTATCAGGCTGACAGGGAAAAGTATAAGCAGTTCCTGTCTGAATCGCTGGATCAATTATTGGTTAATAAGTCATTTGAATTCAGGATTTTAACTCGTACCAAACAGTTGCGTTGGTGTATGATGAATGTTAGAGGGGTTTATGACCGATTGGGGAAATATCTTGGAATCAGGGCATCAATACAGGATATTAGCAGATTAAAAATGGCCATGGGGCAAATTAACGATATGGAGGCAGTTAAAGAAATGGAAGATTTAACCAGAAAACGACTTCAAAATGAGTTGAATGTAAAAGATCGGGAACTGGTTTCTTTTTTACTCCAACTTTCCGAGAAAAATGAACTTCTGGCCAAAGTAAAAAAACAGCTGAAGTTGATACTGCCGGAAATGGAAAAGAAAAATCAACGAAATATTGAATTGCTTGAGGAAGTACTCAAAGAAAAGACAACACCTGTCGAATGGAATATGCTGGAAAATCAACTGGAAAAAGTTCATCCCGGATTTTTTAAACGTTTACAGCAAAAGCATCCGGCAATTTCTGAAAAGGATAAAAAAATATGTATTTACCTCCGGCTTGGTTTGTCAAGTAAAGAAATATCCGGATTGCAAAATATTACTCCCAAAAGTGTTGAAATTGCACGGGTCAGGCTTCGGAAAAAATTAAGAATAAGCGGTAAAACACGACTGACCAACTATCTTAATCAGATATAAAATTAGGTTTTTTATATAGTTCTAAAAGATATTTGTTAGGTATAAAAATATCTATTTATTACTATTTAAAAGGATTTATTATTATATTGTTATGTTTCTTAAAATGAAAATAGTGCTATTGTTAGGTTTTTAAATTTGAAATTGTTGAATGTTTTTCAATACCTTTGAACAACAAACAAAATTGAACACACTCAACACAATAAAATATGAATCTTAATAATCCTAACCCCAATTACAGAAATTTACAGGACGAGGAAATAGGCCAATTAGTTTATCAGGGATGTTCTTCTACAGACTGGAGTCTCGTAAAAGTTTCACAAGATTTTATCCCGGATAATATTGAAAACTGCAAATTTACCGGACATATTTTGCTTAACAGTTTTACGGGTACCGTTAATTTGGTTGGAGGAATTGCTTTTAATACGGGTATTTATAATGCATGGCTACATAATTGTGAAGTAGGCAAAAATGTGTTAATACATAATGTACGAAGTTATATTGCCAATTATAAAATTGAGGATGATGTTGTAATACATAATGTAACAACCATTGCAATTGATGGAGAAAGTACTTTTGGAAACGGAGTTTTAGTAGAAGCAATAAATGAAGGAGGTGGCCGTGAAATTCCTATTTACGACTATTTGTCGGCCCATGTTGCATATATAATGTCTTTATATCGTCACAAACCCAAGCTGGTGTCAACTTTAAAAAATATGGTATCAAACTATGCCGATGTAGTAAAAAGTAATCAGGGGGTTGTAGGCACAGGATCAAAAATTTTGAATTGTAATACTGTACTAAACGTTAAAATTGGTCCAAACACAACAATTGACGGTGCAAAAAAACTAAAGAATGGCAGTGTGAACAGTAATTTTGAAGCAGCTGTAAAAATTGGTGAAGGAGTGATCATGGAAGATTTTATTATCAGTTCGGGAACAAAAATTACAGATTCTACTTTGGTATCCAAGTGTTTTATAGGCCAGGGTTGTGTACTTGATAAACATTATTCTGCTGAAAATTCTCTGTTCTTTGCCAATTGTCAGGGTTTTCACGGCGAGGCATGTTCAATTTTTGCAGGCCCGTATACCGTTACCCATCATAAATCAACTTTGCTGATTGCAGGTATGTTTTCGTTTCTGAATGCAGGCAGTGGATCTAACCAAAGTAACCACATGTATAAGCTGGGCCCGATTCATCAGGGGATTATGGAAAGAGGTGGAAAAACAACCAGTGACTCATACTTGTTATGGCCATCAAGAATAGGTGCATTTACACTGGTAATGGGGCGGCATTATAAACATTGCGATACAACTGATTTTCCATTTTCATATTTAATCGAAAGTCAGGATGAAAGTATACTTGTACCGGCTATAAATTTAAAAAGTATTGGCACAATTCGTGATACACAAAAGTGGCCGAGACGCGATATCAGAACAGATTCTAATTTGCTTGATTTTATCAATTTTAATTTACTGAGTCCATACACAGTTCATAAAATGATTAACGGACGAAAGAAATTATTGGCCATTCAGGAATCATCGGGAGTGGATGCCAGAAGTTACAGCTACGATAAAATGAAAATCGAAAGCCGCGCGTTGAGCCGGGGTATTGAATTATATGAAATGGCCATTTGGAAATTCCTTGGAAATTCAATAATTACCCGACTTCAAAACGGCAAATTCAAAACCGACACCGATATACAAAAGGCTCTACTTCCTGACACCCCGCTGGGGAAAGGTCACTGGGTAGATCTTTCAGGCCTGATTTGTCCTTACGAGGCCTTGGAGAATCTGCTTAAATCGATTGAAAAAGAGGAATACACATCCCTGGAAGAAGTAAATTCGGCTCTTGCAATTCTGCATAAAAACTATTACAACTACGAGTGGACATGGGCCGTGGATGCAATTAAGGATTTTTACGGAAAAGACATTAAAGATTTTACATCGAAAGATGTAATTAAAATTGTCAATAACTGGAAAAAAAGTGTTTTGGGAATTGACAGGTTTTTATATCAGGATGCTAAAAAAGAATTCTCGATGAGTAAGATGATTGGATTTGGTGTTGATGGAACAAACGGAGCTCGGGAAGAAGATTTTGCCCAGGTACGTGGTGAATTTGAAAGTAATACAACGGTAGTAGCGATTTGCGAACATATGGATAAAAAAGAAAAACTTGGGAATAAAATAATCGAAATGATGAAACTTGTGCAGCAAGCGGTTGAAGTAAGCTAAGTTTCTAATTCGTTAATAGTTTAAAGAATTTTAACTTTATCAAACTCATAAGTATGTGTGGAATAGTAGGATACATCGGAAAAAAGGAAGCATTTCCAATTATAATAAAAGGTTTAAAATGGCTCGAATATCGTGGATACGATTCAGCGGGTGTTGCCTTATTGAATGGAAGTTTAGAAGTTTATAAAAAGAAAGGAAAGGTAATTGACCTCGAAGAATTTGCTTCTGAAAAAAACAATGGAGGTTCATTGGGAATAGGTCATACTCGCTGGGCCACACACGGCGAACCAAACGATGAAAATGCTCATCCACATGTTTCCATGGAAGGAATGTTTACCCTTGTACACAATGGAATTATCGAAAATTATGCAGAATTAAAGGAGGATTTGATTAAACATGGCTACCGCTTTAACAGTGAAACAGATACGGAAGTGCTGGCCAACCTAGTTGAATATTTTTATAAACAAAGTTCTGAGATAAATTCTGAAACAGCAGTCCAGCTTGCATTATCTAAAGTAGTTGGTGCTTATGGAATTGCAGTTTTATGCAGCGAGGAAAAAGACAAAATGGTTGTAGCCAGAAAGGGAAGTCCGCTGGTTGTTGGTTTAGGAAATAAAGAATATTTTGTAGCAAGCGATGCTGCCCCAATTGCAGAATTTACAAGTCAGGTGGTTTATTTAAACGATGAGGATATTGCCGTAATCACAAGGAATAGCTTTACTTTAAAGAATGTTCAAAACACACCGGTTTCTTTAAAAATAAGTAACCTCGATTTGGAAATTGGTGAGCTGGATAAAGGAGAATATGAGCATTTTATGCTTAAGGAAATCTATGAACAGCCCAAAACTATCGAAGAAACATTTAGGGGTAGATTACGTCACGACCAGTCGGAAATAGTATTGGGTGGATTAATTAACATATTCCCTAAAATTGAAAAAGCTGAACGGATAATTATTATAGGATGCGGTACATCCTGGCATGCGGCTTTGATTGGTGAATATATGCTGGAAGAATATGCACAAATTCCCGTAGAGGTTGAATATGCATCGGAGTTTAGATATCGCAAACCTGTACTCGGTGAAAATGATGTGGTTATATTGATTAGTCAAAGCGGGGAGACTGCAGATACATTGGCTGCTCTTGAGCTTGCAAAATCAAAAGGAGCCACAGTTCTTGGAATTTGTAATGTTGTGGGATCGACACTAGCCAGGGAAACTGATGCCGGTGTTTATACACACGCTGGTATTGAAATAGGAGTTGCATCTACCAAAGCCTTTACCGCGCAGGTAACAGTGCTTACCATGTTTGCCCTAAAAATGGCAAAGGCGAGAAAGAAAATCGATACAGAAGAATACCAAATGTTGGTAAAAGAACTTTCAGAAATTCCTGAAAAAGGGAGATTGATTTTGGAAAACAACGAAAATATTAAAACCATTGCGGAGAAGTATAAAGATGCAATAAATGCACTTTATCTGGGACGGGGATATTTGTTTCCTGTTGCTTTGGAAGGAGCCTTAAAATTAAAAGAAATCTCATACATACATGCAGAAGGTTATGCGGCCGGAGAAATGAAACACGGGCCTATTGCATTGGTCGATGATAATTTGCCGGTTGTGGTTGTGGCACCAAAAGATGATTATTACGAAAAAATTGTAAGTAATATTCAGGAGGTAAAGGCGCGAAAAGGAAATGTAATTGCGATTGTAACTGAAGGTGATGTGGTGTTAAAAGAGATGGCCAACGATATCATTGAAATTCCGGATTCCCATCCTGCTGTTGCACCCCTTTTATCTGTTATACCATTACAAATGTTGGCATATCATATCGCTTTAATGCGGGGTTGTAACGTTGATCAACCCAGAAATTTAGCAAAGTCTGTAACGGTGGAGTAGAGCTTATTTATGCTTTAATATTTTGTTGTTCCGTTGGGCAAAAAAAGTACATTTTTTTTTATTGTTTTTAAGCAAATTGCGTATAAGTAAATAATGTGGGCAAATTGTCTGTATTTTATTACTATACCATGAAAGCTTTAAGCAAAAAGAGAGTACGTATTCTGTCGTGTTTCTTCTGTGTATTTGTTGCTGCGATGATAGTATCGTTTACGCTGGGTCGGGAGTGGTATAGTGATAAGAGTCAAAGTCTGTTTTCTTTTGCATTAATCCATTTTTCAGGATATCTGTTTTTTTTGCTTATGCCGGTTGAAGTGGCATTTGTATATTACCTGCCGTTTTTTAAAGAGTTTGAACTTATTGCCGTTGCGCTGCTAACTGCTTTCTCAGCGCAGTTAATCGATTATTTAATAGGTTTTTCTGTTAGTTCAACTGTCATCAACAATATAATTAGTGAAAGAAGAATAATTAAAGCAGAGAAGTATATTTTCAAATATGGCAACCTTACCATACTTATTTTTAACCTTTTCCCCCTTTCTTCATCTGTTATTGCCCTTGCCGCCGGGATGATAAAGTACAGTTTTAGGGACTTTGTTTTTTACAGTTCATTTGGATTGATAATTAAATATGTAGTGCTTAGTCTTGTTTTCTGAATAGTGGGGAAAACTATCTCGATTTTTGATTCTGGATGCTGGATATTAGATTCTGGATGTTGGATACTAGATTCTGGATGCTTGTAATTGATACAGGATACTCATTACTAAATACACATAATTCCAAATAAATTAATGGTATTGTTACGTGTTATCCGAAATTTACACTGTCGAAATAAAAAGTATATCTTTGCACCCTTAAATTTTTTAAAACAAAAATTATGAAGGCGTATGTTTTTCCCGGTCAGGGAGCACAGTACCCGGGAATGGGAAAAGATTTATATGAAAATTCAGCAGAAGCAAAAGCATTGTTTGATAAAGCAAACGAAATTTTAGGATTTGATATTACTAAAATAATGTTTGAAGGAACTGTAGATGATCTAAAGGAAACCAAAGTTACTCAACCTGCGATTTTTCTTCATTCAGTTTTGTTGGCCAAAACAATTAAAGACTTTCAACCGGATATGGTTGCGGGGCACTCACTTGGTGAGTTTTCTGCTTTGGTTGCAAACGGAACTTTAACTTTTGAGGATGGACTTAGTCTTGTCTCCAACCGCGCACAGGCAATGCAAAAAGCCTGCGAACTGGAACCTTCTACTATGGCGGCAATTGTTGGTTTGGAAGATGCAGTTGTTGAGGAAGTTTGTGCTTCAATAGATGATGTTGTTGTACCGGCTAATTATAATTGTCCGGGGCAGTTAGTAATTTCAGGTTCTTTTGCGGGAATAGACAAAGCTTGTGAAATGCTTACTGAGAGAGGAGCAAAACGGGCGATTAAACTGGTTGTAGGTGGTGCTTTTCATTCTCCTCTGATGGAGCCGGCAAGAGAAGAATTGGCTGCGGCAATCGAATCCACTCAATTTAGTAAACCCATTTGTCCGGTTTATCAGAATGTAAATGCCAAAGCAACATCAGATCCTGAAGTAATCAAACAAAACCTGATTGCTCAGTTGACTGCTCCTGTGAAATGGACTCAGACTGTAGAAAACATGATTGCCGGAGGAGCCAAATTGTTTACTGAAATAGGTCCGGGTAAAGTATTACAGGGACTGGTTAAAAAAGTTGACAGAAGTATGGAAACGGCAGGAGTCAATAGTTTTGAAGGATAGAAAAAATTCTTTTTAATGATTGGAAAAAAGTAGAATTTAAAACAACTTGTTTTTAACAAATGTGTTTTATTACGAAGTCCGGAGACCGAAGTTTTAAGAGATTGTTTCTTTTCTTCCGTTTTCGGACTTCTGTCTTCGGTACAATCCTATTCTGTTTTGAATTATAATCCAAATTTGAAATAATCGGTGTAATGAGGATTATTTACACTAATTCTTATTTTGTAGCATTCGATAAATTGTGGATTTGCCAATTCCGAGTTTTGAAGCTACCAATCGCACATTCTGATTGTATTTGTTCAGGAAATGGTGTATAATCTCATTGGTATATTCATCCATAGTTTTTTCCGTGGCCAGCAGGTTTTGAACATTATTGTCAATATTCATATTTAAATGGTTGGCTTTAATGACGTTCCTGTTCGACAATACACAAGCCAGTTCCATAACCGCTTTTAACTCCCTGATATTTCCCGGGAAATGGTAGGTAAGCAACATTTTTTTTGCTTCCTCTGTAATTTCTTTTCTTTCCATTTCATTTTCCCTGCAGAACTCATCGACAAAATGTTTTGCAAGCAGAATAATATCATTACCACGTTCTCGTAACGGAGGCAATTCAATAGGTAAACCCAGCAGTCTGTAGTATAAATCTTTTCTGAATTTTCCTTCGGAAATCAGGGTGCCAAGGTTTTTGTGTGTTGCTGTGATAATTCTTACATCCAGTGGAATTATATCTGTTCCACCCAATCTTGTTAATTCCCGTTCCTGTAATACCCTTAAAAGCTTGGCTTGAAGGTTAAGTTCAAGATCTGCAATTTCATCTAAAAATAATGTACCTCCGTTTGCCAGTTCAAACTTTCCGATTTTTTTTGCATCAGCTCCGGTAAAAGCTCCTTTTTCGTGGCCGAATAGTTCGCTTTCTATCAGCGTGTCAGGAATTGCAGAAACATTTACTGCAACAAATGGTTTGTTTTTTCGCTTGGAGTTATAATGGATTCCTTTGGCAACCAGTTCTTTTCCAGTACCTGTTGCACCGGAAATGGAAACCGAAATTTGAGTTTGTACAGCTTTATCCATCAAATCAAAAATATGATCGATTTCCCGGCTGTTCCCTTTTATTAAGTTTCTGAAATTGTATTTCTCCTTTACCGCATCCTTTAATATGATGTTTTCACTTTTTAACTGATCTTTTTCGCGAATATTCTTAATAATATTACTAAGTTTTTCACGGGTGTCCGGTGCTTTCATAATGTAATCGTAGGCACCATTTTTCATCAAATCAATAGAGGTATTTATGTTTTCCTGAGCCGAGATTATTATAACATTTGTTCCCGGCATTCTTTTTTGAATTTTTTGCAAAACATCGTAACCCGTCATGTCGGGCAAGGTATAATCCAGGGTAACAACATCAGGTTTTTCATCCAGACTGGCGATAAAATCCCGGCCATTATGAAAAACTTTCACATTAAAACCATCATCAACCAATTGTTTTTTTAAAATTTGGGCATAGAGGGTATTGTCTTCAACAACAAAAATTTTATACTGTGTACTTAATTTGGGTCTGGCCATTCGTTAAATTTTTATTTTGATGCTACTAAGTTAAAATTTATATGCTGCTTTTTGCAAATCTTTTAATGATTTAAAAGGATTTTCAGGATTTAGATACTTTGCAAGGTGTAAATGTATCTTTAATCTGACCTCTTTCCCAATTTTTGTATCCATCCTGTCGAATGAATGACCACCGGGTACTGCTTCAAATATTTCATATTCAAATGGTTTTCCTTCAGCTTTTAGCGATTTAATCAGATGCTCAACTTCCAGGACGTTAACGTCATCGTCATTTGTATTTGTATGAATCAATAGAGGGGTACCTTCAAACTTGTGAGTATTCCACGCCGGAGAACGACGCCTGTATTCCTGAACATTATCATTTGCGCTTTTCCCTATGTGGTATTCTGCTTCATATAAATCGCGGTAACTTTGGGTATGATAGCCCATGCGTGCAATTAAATCACTCACAGGTACCCCGGCAAATGCAACCTGGTAGTCATTGGGATGGTCAAAAATGTTCATTAAGGTAATTAAGCCACCATGGCTCCATCCCAGGATTCCTACTCTGTTTTTATCTATAAAGTCATAGTTTTCAAGCATAAAATTTCTACTGTAATATACATCTTCAGTTTCTAATCCTCCATAATCAATTTTTTCGTAATGGCCTTTTCCATAACCCGTACTTCCCCGGTATTCAGCAGCAACAATAATATAACCCTGACTCACCAATTCGCGAACAATATGAGCATAGTAGGTATTAAAATCGGAATGCACACCTCCGTGTGGTAAAACAATAAGCGGATATTTTTTACCGGTATCAATATTTTTTGGGATAAAGGTATAAGTCCAAAACTTAACAGGATTTCCGGCACCTTTGGCTGTAGGATTTTTTTCTTTCCATTTTGGCGGACCGTAAATATAAAGCTTGTCGACATGCGCAATATCACCAACCTTATGATACCATAAAATGTCATCTATTTTCTTCTCAAGAACATCAATTTTATGATTAAGTCCTTGATTGTAACTCTTTAAACTTTCAAGTTCATCCGCAACGTTTTCGAAGGATTGTGCATAAATAGTGCCTGCAATAAAAATCAGGAATGATAGAATAGCTAACAGTTTATTCATGGTTTGTTTTTAGATTTATTATCAGAAAACAATTTTTTTCTGAATAGGTTTAAAATCAATTATTAACTTTATAAAAGTAAAAAAAATAGAAAATTAATGAAGTACAAAGCATTTCATAAACTATCGTATGGATTATATATAATTGCCACCGGGTTTGAAGGTAAAAAATATGGTTATATCGGAAATACGGCATTTCAGATTACATCAGAACCTCCTCAGGTTGCAATAAGCAGTCACAAAAACAATTTTACTACAGATAAAATTATTAAAAGCGGAAAATTCTCTATATCTGTTTTGCAAAAAGATGTTAATACTTCGTTAATTGGAGAATTTGGTTTTATGTCGGGGGCAGAATTTGATAAATTCAGAAATGTGGAAACAACTACTTCTGTAACAGGAGCGCCAATTATTACTGATTCATCTGTTGCATGGTTCGATTGTAAAGTGATCAATTCTGTTGATGTTGGATCACACATTATGATTATTGGGGAAGTTTTGGACAGCGATGTAATTTCGGGAGAGGAACCGCTAACTTATGATTACTACCGGGAAAAGTATAAAATGCTCGCTCCGAAAAATGCTCCTACTTATGTTGAAAAAGAAAAACTTGATTCTGAAATTGTTCCTGAAAAGGAAAAGAAACCTGAACCGGTTGAAAAAAAGCCAGGAAAAGATTCAAATGAAGGGGGAGGAGTACATACTTGCAGTATATGTGGATTTCAATACAACCAGGATGATGGCGATCCTTCAATGGGAATTCCTCCGGGTACTCCTTTTGAAGATTTACCGGATGACTATAAGTGTCCGATTTGCAATGCCGGGAAAGACTATTTTAAATAGATGTTTAATATAAGAAAAAGGTGAAAAATTAATTTTTCACCTTTTTCTTACCATTGCACGGATTATAAGTTATTGTGACTGCCATCGCAATAAGGAGCATTTTTCGACTGTTTACATTGACAGAGGAAAACATCCTTTTTCTCATCAATCTTAAATTGTGTTGGAACTATTCCTGAACCCTGATGTGAACCATCGCAAAAAGGCTGATTTTTACTTTTGCCACAGGCACACCAGAAGTAATTTCCCGGTTCTAAATTTAATGCTGCAGGAAATTTTGCAGCAACTTTTGGTCCTTCCATAATTTGTAATGTTTAATGTGTATTATATAAGATTAAACAAAAGTGATTATGAAAAGTTTAATCGACAATTTTATACGCCACAACCCGGTTATCAAAAAAAGTGGGAACCAGAATCAAATCTTCCTTTAAATTATAATCAATATCCGCAGTATTGATTTCTTTATCTGTTGAGTCGTGGAGTTTAATGGTTTTTCCATTTTTATGAATAAAGATTCTTCCCGACCAGTTTGAAAATACAAAATCTCCATCGTTGTTTTTCTCCAAACCGTCCACACCACCGGTATCTTCAATTAAGAGTTTTTGGTCTTTGGTTTTGATATCATATTCATAAATATTTTTGTCGCCTACATATAGTTTTCCTTTTTCCGCAAAAAGTCCGTTAGGTGTTTCCAAAGGAATACCTTCTGTCCAAACGGTAAAATTATTTCCATCCAGTACATGAATTTTAGCAGTGTTCATGTCGGATACAAATATTTTTCCATTCATACATGCAGTTACATCATTAAGAAACTTTGCACCGGGAGCTGGATATTTTGCTTTAATTTTTCCTCTTTTTATATCGATAACAACCAATTCATCAATATCCGAAACATATAATAATCCTTCAAAAATTGCCATTCCTTTTGGAGCATTTAACCCGGTTATCCATTTTAGGTTTTTTTCTTTTCCTTTGTTATTTAATATTGAAATAAAACCGTTCCCATCTTTGTCAGTTGGATTTCCATTGATATTGGCAACATATATAACATCTCGTTCGGAGTCATACAGAACTGATTCGGGTGTTTTTAATTCACATGTGGTTTCCCAGACCATTTCCAGACTTTGAGCATTTGAATAACTTATTCCGGCAAGCACGATAAAAAGAATAAAAATAGTTTTCATAATTCTGTAATTTTAATTTTAATTCACTTTATTTTTACACGGTTAAATAATTTTTTGATTTCTAATTTCAACTAATAAAATTACAAAAAACAAATCATAATGAGGAGATTATTTTTAGGGCTTGCTTTGATAATGAGTGCGTTGTTGTTATTTGCAAAGAATGGTGAGAAACAGGCTTTTTATGTGGGAACCTTTACCAATGGAAAATCTAAAGGAATTTATTTGTGCGAACTGGATAAAGAAAGTGGGAAAATTGTTTTGAAACAAACTTTTGCCGGAATTGACAATCCTTCATTTTTAAAAGTATCGCCCGACAAAAAATTTCTATACGTTGTTGGACGAGCTCCCAATAAAATAGAATCAAGCGGTGGATATGTCCAGGCATATGCCATCGGGAAAAACAATCAAATCAGGTTTTTGAATAAACAAATCTCACATGGTGCAGATCCGTGTCATATCGATGTTTCTCCTGATGGAAAACTCGTGGCAATTGCAAATTACAGCGGAGGAAACCTTGCACTTTACCCGGTTGATATGAATGGATATTTACAAAAGGCAAGTTCGATTATTAATAATCGGGGATCAAGTGTTAACAAAGACAGACAAACCAAACCACACGCTCATTCAATTAAATTTTCACCAAAAAACAATATGGTTTTTAGTGCCGATTTGGGAACCGACCAACTGGATATTTTCAAACTGGAAAACAATCAACTTAAAAAGTATGACCAGAAATTTGTAAAAATGGATCCCGGAGCAGGTCCACGTCATTTTACTTTTTATGAAAAAGGGGATTTCATTTTTGTTATTAACGAATTAAATTCTACCATTTCAACTGTAAAACAAAAAGACGAAAACTGGGAAATTATTCAAACTGTTTCAACATTACCTTCAAGTTATGAAGGAGTAAGCTATTGTGCTGATATTCATGTTTCGCCTGATGGTAATTATCTTTATGGCTCAAACAGGGGGCATAATTCTATTGCAGTTTTTAGGATCGATAAAGAAAGCAAGGAGCTAATACCGATTGGCTTTGTTCCAACTGAAGGAGATTGGCCACGAAACTTTTCATTGACACCTGATGGAGATTTAATGTTGGTGGCCAACCAAAACAGTGGGAATATAACTGTGTTTAAAATAGACAGAAGTACCGGAATCCCTGCATTTACAGGTGAAGAAATAAAATTGCCTTCTCCCGTATGTATCGAATTTTTATAATTAACTAAACTTTGTACTTATAAGTTTTATAAATTCTTCGCGGGTTGCAGTTTTTTGAAAAGCGCCGGTAAAATCAGAAGTAGTTGTAATAGAATGTTGTTTTTGTATACCACGCATTTGCATGCATAAATGCTGTGCTTCTATCACAACGGCTACACCTAAAGGTTTTAAGGTTTCCTGGATACAATCTTTAATTTCCATGGTAAGTCGCTCCTGAACCTGTAATCTGCGTGAAAAAACATCAACAACTCTGGCAATTTTGCTTAAACCTGTTATTGTGCCGTTAGGAATATAAGCAACATGCGCTTTACCAAAAAAAGGAAGTAAATGATGCTCACACATGGAATAAATTTCTATGTCCTTTACAATTACCATTTGTCTGTAGTCTTCTTTAAAAAGTGCAGACTGTAAAATCTCCACCGGATCGGTTTTATAACCCTGTAACAGAAATTGCATGGCTTTGGCAACACGTTCAGGAGTTTTGTCCAAACCCTCACGCATTTCATCTTCACCAAGAAGCTTTAAGATGTTTTGATAATTTTTTGCCAGCTCTTCGGTAGTATAATTATCGAAATTTTCAATTTTTTCGTAATTATTCGTGTTATTTTTTTTTGGTGAACACATGGATTTATTTAATAAAAGTGTCTACAAAGATCAACTTTTTTTGATAAAATCAGTATGATAATGTATAAATAGGTTTCTGTAACTAATAAAAATTACTAAAATTGAAGTATGAGGATTTTGATAGTAGCTGCCACCTGGCTTGAAGTAAAATTACTTACAGATGAACTTGATTTTGTAAAGGACATCTCACATCTGTTACGAAAATATCAGACACAGGAAATTGAAATAGATATTTTGACTACAGGAATTGGAACAACTTTTACCGCATTCCACTTAACCAATACACTTCGCGACAATAAATACAATTTTGTAATAAATGTCGGAATTGCGGGCAGTTTAACTCGCGAATTAAAAATAGGGGAAGTAGTTTCAGTCATCTCAGATGAGTTTGCAGATTTAGGCATTGAAAAGGAAAATGAATTTTTAACACTTTTTGAAAGTGGTTTTATTGATGCAAACGAATTTCCTTTTGAACAGGGAATTTTAAAAGCATCAGATGTAAATGGTTTGTTGCAACTAAAAAAAGTACGTGGTATTACAACCAACAAAAGTCATGGGAGAAAAACTTCAATTGAAGAAATAAAATCTAAATTCTCGGCACAGGTTGAGTCGATGGAAGGAGCTGTCGTATTTTATGTATGTAACTGGTATGGCGTTCCTTGTTTTCAGATACGCTCGATTTCTAATTTTGTCGAACCTCGTGACTCATCAAAATGGAATATTCCGCTTGCATTGGAAAAACTAAATGAAACTGTACTTGATGTTTTAAAGAAACTAACCGTTGAGGTTAATTGATTTTGCTAATTTTGAGCAAAATTTTATTTATGAATCTATCACTTGGATTTTCAACCTGTCCGAACGATACATTTATTTTCGATGCGATGGTCCACAAAAAAGTGGACACCGAGGGGCTGAATTTTGAAGTTGTTTTGGCTGATGTTGAAGAACTGAATAAAAGTGCTTTTACGGGAAATATCGATATTACCAAAATTAGCTATCATGCTTTTGCACATATCGCAGATAAATATAAGCTGCTAAATTCAGGAAGTGCCCTCGGATATCAGAATGGTCCGCTTTTGATAAGTAAAAGAAAGGTTTATATTGACGAAGTACCGGATTTAACAGTGGCAATTCCGGGAAAATTTACAACAGCAAATTTGTTGTTTAGTATAGTTTTTCCATCTGTTAAAGAAAAAAGAGAATATCTGTTTTCCGAAATTGAAGAAGCCATTTTAAGTGAAGAGGTTGATGCCGGTGTAATTATACATGAGAACAGGTTTACATTTGAAAAAAGAGGATTGAAAAAAGTTATAGACCTGGGAGAAGACTGGGAGCAAAAAACCAAAAGCCCTATACCTTTAGGAGGTATTATAATTCATAGAAAATTTGATAAGAATATCCAGCAAAAAGTAAATCGAATATTACAGCGAAGTGTTGAATTTGCTTTTGAAAATCCTAATGAAAGTTATAATTACATTAAAAATTATGCGCAGGAACTGGATGATGATGTTATCAAAAAGCATATTAATTTATACGTAAATAATTTTACTGTAAATTTAGGATTATCAGGGAAAAATGCAGTTAATATGTTGTATGACAAAGCGATAAGTGAAGGTCTGCTGAAATTTATTCCTGATGATATTTTTGTAGAATAAAAAAAATTAATTTTATTTAACATTTTATACAATAAAGCAGCCAATATGGAGTTTATAATCTTGAGCCAGTGTTACAGGAAACATATTTTTACTGAATCAAACGAACTACTTTTAAAATGATAGTTGTTACAGGCGCCGCAGGATTCATCGGAAGTTACTTAGTTGGTAAGCTCAATAAGGCTGGTTATAACGATTTGGTGTTAGTGGACAGAATGGATGATCCACGCAAAATTCTAAATCTCGAAAAAAAGAAATACAAAAGATTTGTTGAGCGGGACAATTTGTTTAAATGGCTCATACGCAATGCACGCTATGTGGATTTTATTTTTCATTTAGGTGCCCGAACCGATACCGTTGGACAGGAACCACAGTTATACCAACAGTTAAATCTGATATATTCGCAAAGACTCTGGAATATATGTTCTGAAATTCAGGTTCCCTTACTTTACGCATCATCTGCAGCTACATACGGTAACGGAGAAGAAGGATTCTCAGATTCACATAATAATATTTCAAATTTACGACCTCTCAATTTGTATGGCTGGTCGAAACACGATTTTGATATTTGGGCATTAAAACAATTCCGGACTCCACCTTTTTGGGCAGGTTTGAAATTCTTTAATGTTTATGGGCCAAACGAATATCATAAAGGAAGAATGGCATCTGTTGTTTTACATGCTTTTGAAAGAATTAAGGAAACAGGGAAAATGAAACTTTTCCGCTCACATCATAACGACTATAAAGATGGAGAACAAAGCCGTGACTTTATTTATGTTGAAGACATAGCTGATGTAATGATGTTTTTTATGGAGAACCAGAAGAATCTTGGAATTTATAATGTTGGAACAGGGAAGGCCCGGTCATTCCTCGATTTAACAAAATCTGTTTTCAAAAGCATGAATTTAAATCCTGACATTTCATTTATTGATACTCCTGTAGATTTAAGAGGCAGATACCAGTACTTTACTGAAGCTGAAAATCAAAAACTCAGAGATATCGGATACACAAAATCTTTTACAGAATTAGAGGAAGGTGTTGACCGATATGTAGGTGAGTATTTGCTGGAGGAGGCTTGTTATTAATTTCTTATTAATATTCAATAATTTATAAGATCATCTAAATAATTCTTCACTTATTAAAATGAAGAAAAATATTTTTATAATCCTTTTTATTTTTTCTGTTGTTGGTGTTTTTGCCGGTATATTTTTACACTTAAAATGGTTCGACTATATTTTCAAACCTTTTATAATGATATCCATTGCCGGGTATTTTTTTATAAATGCTCATGGAATAAATAAAAGCATTTTTATCTTAATGACCACAGCTTTTTTATTCTCCCTGTTTGGTGATATTTTTATGATGTTGACCGACAAAGGTGTAAATTTTTTTCTACTTGGTCTTTCATCATTTCTGCTTGCTCAGGTGATTTATATTTATGTTTTTTTGAAGTCAGTAAAACTTGAAAAAGGGAAGGGTTTTTTAGTCAGGAATTATGCCCTCTTGATTTTATACATAATTTTTGGAGGAACCATATATTATTTGTTGTTTCCTAATATTGATTATGTTTTGAAAGTTGCAATTTTTGTATACATAATTGCCATATCATCCATGTCGGCAATGGCCTTAAACCGTTATAAGGTAGTTCGTTTCAAAAGTTTTATACTTGTATTTTTGGGTTCGGTTTTATTTATGATTTCCGATACGATCATAGCTTTAAATACTTTCTATGAACCAATTCCATTTGACAGGGTATATACTATGTCCACATATATTTCAGCGCAATATTTAATTATGATTGGAATATTATTTCAATTTAATAACAAACAGTTGAAACAAAATCAGGCATTTGCTTAAACTGCTTTTTTATTTGAATGATTGGGTAAAATCCGGTGTAAAAATTTGTCGAAGAACAGCAATAATGAAGTTGCAAATAATATTCCGCCAATGCTAAGTGGCAATCCTCCCAGATTTGTAAAAAACGATTGATAGCCCTGCTGTAACTGCCCTGCTGGTGCATTACCAAATAATTTGGGTAATTCGGTGCTTATCTCAATTCCTTCGATAGAAAACACGACAACTGCTGTTAATAAAAGAATAAACAATATCAGAATAATCCAGAAACCTTTACCAAAAACTGAATCACCTTTTACTTTTTCCAATGCCGCCTTTTCTTCAAAAACACGGTTCATAACACTTGTTGTAAAATCATTTCCCGGCTTGTCAAGTTTAATCTCCTGAATCAGCTTTTTTAGTTCATTATCCATTTCCTGTGTTTTCATTTCTAAATTATAAAATGGTGTGAATTTCTTCTTTTAACATATCATTTAATATCGCATATAACTTTTTTCGTGCTCTAAAGAGTTTTACCTTTACATTACTTTCCGTCATTTTGGTTATTCCGGCAATTTCCTCGATTGATTTTTCTTCAAAATAATAGAGCAAGGTAAGTGTATATTCACTCTCCGGAAGTTTATCCAGGGCAGCTTTAATAACCTTTGCCCTGTTTTCAGAAGGAATTCCATCCAAATTCATTTCCTCAGGTTCATCCGGAATTTGCACCTCATCGGAAGAAATATAATTGAGCTTTTTCTTTCTTACTTCCGATATACAATTATTATAGGTAATCCTGTATAACCAGGTGGAAAATTTGGCTTTCCCTTTAAAAGAGGACAACGATTTATAAGCCTTTATAAAACTTTCCTGAGCAATTTCCTCTGCATCTTCACGATTTCTAAGAACTTTAAGTGCGATGGAAAAAACAATATCCTTATATTTTTCAACCAGATACGAAAAAAACTGAGTCTGTCCATCCAGTACTTTATTGATATAATAAATATCGTCTTTTTGTTCCATCTGCTGCTTTGACGTAAAAATAACTAATGGGTTACAATTTAATAAATAAAAAATTTTTATTCGAAATGTGTAACCTGAAAAAAGATGCTGCGTCATAAGGGCAGAAATTTGAAATATTAACAATTTAAATTCAATATCATGGAAGGATTATTTGTACCAATCGGATTTTTTCTGGCGCTTTTCGCAATTTTATATGTGTACTGGACAACCCGCACTAAAGAGAGATTGGCTCTTGTTGAAAAAGGCATGGATGCGGGCATTTTTAAGGGTGAATGTTCTAAATATGCTCTTTTAAAATGGGGTATTTTTATGATAGCAGTAGCCGTAGGTGTAGTGTCAGGTTTTGCGCTTTCAAGAGTTATGAATGAAGTGGTTGCATTTTTTACAATGATTTTGTTAACCGGTGGAATAGGATTGATTGTAGCGTATAAAATAACTGATACTTTAAGCAGCAAAGAATAAAGCTAAAAAATTAAGCAATAAAAAGGGTGAATTTATTCACCCTTTTTATTGCTATTTTATATGGTATTGTATCACTTTTTTGATTGCCTCTTCACAAACCGGGCAAAAACTTTTTGCATTATTACTTTTCATGCGGCAGTCAATATACGGACTATAGATACCCTTATTCATATATCCTCCTCCTTCAAATACACCAACTGTTTTATTGTATTCCATTTTTCTTGGTGTTGGAATTTGAGTTGATTCTGAAACCATATTTTTCCATTTCGAATCAAAATCAATTAGCGTGGTAAGATTTGGTTCCCAGGGTTCTACTTCGAGGTTGTAAAAATCCTCGTATGCTACTGCAGAATTATAATATTCATCACCTAATCCTGCAAAACCGTGTCCAAATTCATGAACAAAAACTTCTTTAGTCAGCTCATTATCTGAGGTACATACTGATAAAAAGTTATAAAATCCTCCGCCACCGTATCTGCTTGTATTTACCAAAACATAAATATGATCATAAGGAACCACCGAGGCCGCATCTAAAATATTTTTCATATCGCTGGTGGTCAGATAACGGGGAAGGTCGAAGGTGTAAAATGTTGAATTAAAACAGGTGTTTTTATAAATATTCTCTCCAGGAACATCAGTTCCTGACTCAAAAGAAGGTGTTAAAACTGCGCTGACATTAAAATTTTTCTTTTCCGATTTAAATGGCTCCTCTTCAAATAGATATTTGGTAACTCTTTTTGCATCTTCTTTAAATTTATCCATTTCATCTATTGTATATCCTTCTGCCAGAATCACTAAATCCACTTTTTTTTCAGGCTTTCCATTACTTAAAATTTCAATTGATTTAAAATCAGGAGAGGGTTCATTAAGTATAAAATAATCTGCCGGATCAATTTCTGTTGTATAAATTGTTTTAAAGTCTCCTTCCCATTGGCGCGTCTCGATTTCAAGCTTAATTTTCTTTTTGGGATAAGGAAAAATCGCAGATTGATAGTATGTTTTTTCACCGATCTTTGCTTCAGCAGTGGTTTGCCATTCGCCAAAAAGTGTACTAAAGCCTTTTGAGAAAATAAGTTCCCCCGATTTTTCATCAAAAACCCTAAAGCGATAATTTCCATAATCAAAATAATCGATAAGATTAATCTTCGAGCCTGCCCAATACTTTTCTTTTTTTATTTGTTTTGGAAAAACACGTTCTTCGACATTACTGCCTCCCAACAAAAAGTCAAATCGCATCGATGAATCAATAAAATAAGTATTAAAACTTTTTTGAGAAAAAACGGAAGTTGAAATAAGAATCAAAAGTATTATTAGTCTACATTTCATTGCTATTATTTTTTTCGTAAAAGTATAACAATTGAATTGTAATGTTAAAGAAGTTGATCATATTTGCACGGATAAAACAAATAAAAAGACATATCTAATTTTGCAATTTTAAAGTATAAAGTTATAATCTGTTACAATGGTGTAATTTTTCGTGTAAAATATTTAGGAATTGTAGATTTTTGATACTTTTGTTTTATAAATTAAAACTATTAACTGATTTATCCGAATGAATAATAAAGATTTTACTGAACATCCTGTAAATATCGATGCGCTGGATGAAAAGATTCTTGAGCTGATTACAAAAAACGCCAGAATCCCTTTTCTTGAGGTGGCCCGTGAATGTGGAGTTTCGGGTGCCGCAATTCATCAAAGAGTGCAACGACTTGTAAATATTGGAGTAATTGAAGGAAGTGAATTTATTGTAAATCCTTCTAAACTGGGATACAATACAAGTGCTTACATGGGAATATATCTGGAAAAAGCAAAGCACCATAAAACAGTGGTTGAAGCTTTAAGGAATATTCCGGAAATTGTTGAGTGTAATTATACAACTGGGCAATACGCCATTTTTGTTAAAATACAAACAAAAAACAATGTGCATTTAAAAACTATAATAGATGACAGAATGCAGGAAATTGAAGGTATTGCAAGAACAGAGACCTTTATAGCACTCGAAACCGAATTTAAGAGGCAAGTACCAATAAAATAAAAATAAGGCTGATAAATTTATCAGCCTTATTTTTTATACCAACTTGCATAAGTTTCGTAGGCATTGGCAATTCTGATTATTTCACCTTCAAGCAAATCTTTACTAATCTCTTTAATTTTTTTTGCCGGAATACCTGCATAAACGCATCCCGATTCAACTTTTGTCCCTTTTGTTACAACAGATCCTGCAGCTATAATAGAATTACTTTCAATAACTGCATCGTCTAATACAACGGCATTCATTCCTATCATAACATTATCTTTTATCGTGCAGCCATGCACAATTGCACCGTGGGCTATGGTAACGTTACTGCCTATGTTTGTCGGCGATTTTTTGTACGTTGCGTGAATAACGGCATTATCCTGAACATTTGTATTGTTTCCGATTTTAATATAATGTACATCACCCCTCAATACAGCATTATACCAAATGCTGCAATTATTTCCAATCTCCACCTGTCCAATCAGAGTAGCTGTTTCTGCTAAAAAACAATCTTTTCCTGTTTTTGGACTCACTCCATTTAATGTTTTAATTAAAGCCACTATGTAAACTAATTTTAAATTGCTTCAAATATATTAAATCCTGTAAATATTTTGGGAAGCTATAACCTACTTCCAAGATTATGGTTATTTTTGAATCTTTGTATTAACAGCTTAGGCAAGACCAAAAAGATTCAGGAAAATTTGTACTGCGCTTTTTAAGAATCATGGTCTTTTTTAAATTTTAATTAAAAAATAAATCAATGAAGGATGCAAGAGTAATTGAGCTGGATGAAGTGGCCATCAGGTTTTCCGGTGATTCGGGAGATGGAATGCAGCTTACAGGTACATTATTTTCGGATGCAAGTGCTTTGTTTGGAAATGATATTTCAACTTTTCCGGATTATCCATCCGAAATTAGAGCACCTCAGGGAACAGTTGGGGGAGTTTCAGGTTTTCAGGTGCAGTTTGGAATGAAAGAAATTAATACTCCCGGTGATTTGGCTCATGTTTTGATAGCAATGAATCCTGCAGCAGTGAAGGCCAACGCAAAATTCATGAATCCGGGTGGTACAATCATTTATGACTCGGATACGTTCAATGAGAAAAACCTGAAAAAAGCAAACTTTACAACCGAAGATCCATTTACTGAATGTAAGCTTGAGGATTTCTTCAAAATTGCGGTACCAATTACTTCTCTTACAAAAGAAAGTTTAAAAGATTTTGGACTGGATAATAAAAGTATTTTACGAAGTAAAAATATGTTTGCGCTTGGTTTGGTATGCTGGATGTTCGGTCGCCCAATGGAGTACGTTGAGCAGTACATCAATACCAAATTCGGGAAAAAACCAATTGTAGCCGAGTCGAATATTAAAGTATTGCATGATGGATTTAACTATGGAATGACCATGCAGCATATGACTCCTACATATTTGGTAAATCCGGCAAATATTGAAAAGGGTACATACAGAAATATAAATGGTAATCATGCAACGGCGTGGGGATTTTTGGCAGCAGCAGAAAAATCAGGACTTGAGTTGTTTTTAGGTTCTTATCCTATTACTCCTGCAACAGATATTCTTGCTGCTCTTTCAGAAAGAAAAGATTTAGGTGTTAAAACTTTTCAGGCAGAAGATGAAATAGCCGGTATTGCGTCTGCAATTGGTGCATCTTTTGCCGGGGATTTGGCAATTACTACTACATCAGGACCGGGATTGGCATTAAAAGGGGAAGCAATTGGATTAGCTGTTATGGCAGAACTTCCGTTGGTAATTGTTAATGTTCAGCGCGGGGGTCCTTCAACGGGTCTTCCGACAAAAACAGAACAGTCTGATTTAATGCAGGCACTTTATGGAAGAAATGGTGAAAGCCCGGTGGTAGTAATAGCAGCAAGTACACCCTCTGATTGTTTTTGGTATGCATACGTTGCTTCAAAAATTGCGCTTGAGCGTATGGTGCCTGTTATTTTGTTAACAGACGGATTTTTGGGTAACGGTAGTGAACCATGGAGAATTCCAAAAATGGCCGAACTGCCAGCTATAACTCCAAGAATGGCAAAAGATGCCAACACATTTAAAGCCTATAAACGCGATGAAAAAACTTTGGCAAGAGAATGGGCAATTCCTGGAATGGCTGGTTTTGAGCATAGAATTGGCGGACTTGAGAAAAATATTACGGGAACAGTAAGCCACGATCCTGAAAACCATCAGGTAAATTGTGAAATTCGTGAAGAAAAAGTGCAGAGAGTTATTGATATGGTTCCTGAACTTGAGGTTGAGGGAGATGATGAGGGTGAAGTTTTGGTAGTAGGCTGGGGTGGTACTTACGGTCATTTGATAAATGCGGTAAGAGAACTCAGGTTAGACGGTAAAAATGTGTCATTGGCACATTTTAATTACATTAAACCACTTCCCAAAAATGTAGCTGATGTATTTGGTAATTTCAAAAAAATAATCGTGTGCGAGTTGAATTTAGGGCAGTTTGCAAGTTATTTAAGAGACCTGTTACCACAATTTAAATATCATCAGTATAACAAACTGAAGGGACTTCCATTTAATGTGAATGAAGTTAAAGAAAGCATAACTAAACTATTGGAGGAATAAAAAATGACTGAATTAAAATATACAGTTAAAGATTTTAAAAGTGAAAACGAAGTTCGTTGGTGTGCGGGTTGTGGTGATTTTGCTATATTGAATGCGGTTCAGCGGACTATGGCAGGACTTGGAATTCCTCGTGAAAAATTTGCCGTTGTTTCCGGAATTGGATGTTCTTCCCGATTTCCATACTATATGGAAACATTTGGGTTTCATACAATTCACGGTAGAGCAGCTGCAATTGCTTCAGGAGTAAAGGCAGCAAATCCGGAACTAAGTGTCTGGGTAATTACAGGTGATGGTGATGCTATGGCAATTGGTGGAAATCATTTTATTCATCTTATCAGAAGAAATATCGATATTAATCTTATAATTTTCAACAATAAAATTTATGGATTAACAAAAGGACAATATTCACCTACTACCGATCGTGGAATTAGTACAAAAACCTCGCCCTTCGGTACTGTTGAAGATCCTTTTGTGCCTGGGCAGCTTGTTATAGGATCGAGAGGTACTTTTTTTGCTCGCTCTGTGGATGGAAATATGAAATTAAGCCAGTCGATTTTTGAGGAATCAGTAAAACACAAAGGTACCTCTGTTGTTGAGGTACTTCAGAACTGTGTAATATTCAACAATGGAATTCATGCTGCAATAACCGATCCTGCTCACCGCGCAGATCGACAGTTGATTCTTGAACACGGAAAACCAATGATTTTTGGTGCTGAAAATAACAAAGGACTGGTCTTTGAAAAAGGTAAATTGAAAGTGGTAATTATTGGTGAGAATAGTGTTACTGAGGATGATATTTTGGTACATGATGCAACTGAACAAGATCCAACTTTACACATGGCATTAATTAATATGCAATTGCCCGATATGCCGGTTGCATTAGGTGTAATCAGAAGTGTACCTGCTTTTGTTTACGATGTTGAAATGGAAGCACAAATCAAGGAAGTTCAGAAAAAAAGGAAAATAACTTGTGTTGATGAGTTGTTAAATTCGGGAAATACATGGGAAGTTAATGAAAATGGGAATGGCAATGCAAATACCTAATAAGAGATATTAAAGAAATATTTTTAAGGTCGTTCAAATTTTGAACGACCTTTTTATTTGACTACATTTTTAATGTCTATTACGGGCATTTCATTAAAGTCGTTTAAAGCGTTTATTAATCCAATTTTTCTGTAGGTCCATAACTTATCAATTTTTATTTCGCTTTCTATTATTTTATTTTCTTTTAACAATTTAGCTCTTTGAGTCCCGGGAAGTAGCGGTGTATTTGGTGTTACCCAATGTTTTCCATTAAAAAGTACAATATTGGCAGCAAAACTATCAGTAACAAAACCATCCTTTACAATAATTATATCATCGCATTTTTCTCTTTTTTGGTATAATTTCAAAAGATGATTCCGATTGGCAAATTTGAGATGGTAATCTATAGAACTATCCTCAACAATTTTTAGAGTTTTAATTTTACGGTATTCATGTTTAAAGAATTCAATTTTTTCTATCGATTTTAAAAAAGTAATTCGACAACGATATAGTCCGGCCTGAGCATAATCAGGAATTTCAATTTCAAACAGATTTATATTTTGAGATTTTCCTAAATACTCTTTTTGTGTATTTTCTAACCTTGCCTGATGAAAATCAAGATTTTCCAGTTTGCCATCTTTACATTTTATAGTTTCAATTAATTGCATAAAGTCTTTTTTATTCAACGGGCATTTACTTAATATTCGAAAATGTCAGGCTAAATAAGGATTCATCAATCTTTTTTATACTTATTCAATCATAGAACTGGCAAAAGTTAAAGTGGCAATTGTTAAACCAATATGCAACATTCATCCTGCATTCAAAATATCTAAAACCCAGCTTCTAACTTAACCCAAGGGGACATAAACTTTTTTTAACATTTCCGCATACTCTTTTTCCGCATCACTCAAAAAAGTAATTCCGCCGCCACTTTTGTAAACCAATTGACCATTAATGTTTTCAATATATCTGATAATAACACAGCTATCCAGGTTTTTACCATCGAAATAGCCAAACACTCCGGTGTAATAACCCCGGTTATAATTTTCAACTTTGGATATTATTTCCAGTGTTTTAGTTTTTGGCGCTCCTGAAATTGAACCTGCAGGTAACATCTTAAAAATAATATCACCAATATTATTGTTGTAATGTTTAGGTAAATCGCCCGATATTTGCGAACTAACCTGCCAGAGATTTCGATTATTGGTTTGAATATGACTCAAAAATCTGAATTTGTCTACAACAACATTACCGGAAACCATGCTTAAATCATTTCTGATTAAATCGACAATTGTATTATGTTCCGCAAGTTCTTTCGAATCGGATAAAATAATTTTGTCCGCATTTTCAATATCTGCATCAATTGTTCCTTTCATGGGGAAAGAGAAAATTTTACCATCGGTAATTTTCACAAAGGTTTCAGGCGAGAAACAAACAAATTTATTTTTGAGATAAACCTTGTAAGGTGCTTTGCTGATTTGGAAAATTTCATCCAAACACAGGTTAGTCTTTATTTCCGTGGGTTGAGTATAGTTTAATAAATAGGTGTCACCATTATGAATATGTTCCATTACCTGCTTAAATCCGTTTTTAAACCAGTCAAATCCAACAGGTTTTGTTTCCCACTTATTTATTGAAATGTTTGTGGATGTGTTATCAAAATTTCCTGCTTCCGGTGTTTGCCAACGTAGTATCTCACTTGATCTGTAAAAATCAAAAATCTGCGGTTCCTGCATTAAAAAATCAATCAAAAAAACAAATGGATGCTTTTTACTTCCATAATTGTTCATTTGTTTTCTGATTTTTTCTGCCTGTGTCATTTGGTGGCAAAAGTATGAATTTTTAAATCTTAGAAGAGCAAGAATTTTAAATTGTAATTTCTAGTCATTAAAAATGAATTTTCCTTAATGTTAGATTTTCCTGTTTTACCTAATTTAAAATAGCGTAAATGAATTTGGTTTCAGGTTTCAAATCCATTCAATATTTTTAATTTTGAATAAAATTCGAAAAAATGAATATAGCCGAAAATATTAGCACCTTAAAAAAGAAATTGCCTGAAAGAGTTTGCCTGGTGGCCGTTTCGAAAACCAAACCCAATAAAGATATTTTAGAGGCTTATAATTCAGGACACAAGGTTTTTGGCGAAAATAAAGTGCAGGATCTGGTAAAAAAATATGAAGAGTTGCCAAAGGATATTAAATGGCATTTTATAGGACACCCACAAACCAACAAGGTAAAATATTTAGCACCATTTATTCATTTAATCCATGGAGTTGATTCTTTAAAACTCCTGAAAATGATAAACAAGGAAGCAAAAAAGAATAATAGAAAAGTATCAGTACTTTTACAATTTCATATAGCGGAAGAACAAAGCAAATTTGGTTTAACTTTACAGGAGGCAAAACAGATGTTGGAAAGTCAGGAGTTTAAGTTATTGGAAAATTTGGAAGTTATGGGTGTAATGGGGATGGCAACATACACTGATAACAAAGAACAAATACGAAATGAATTTAAAATGCTGAAATTCATATTTAATACACTAAAAAATGAATATTTTTCTGATGCGAAAAATTTTACCGAAATTTCGATGGGAATGTCTGATGACTTTCCAATTGCAGTCGAAGAAGGCAGCACAATGATTCGGGTAGGAAGTAAAATATTTGGGAAAAGAAATTATTAAACAAAAACATAATGAGCAATTTAGAAACGACATATTTGGGATTAGAACTTAAGAATCCGCTGGTAGCTGCAAGCTCCGGATTAACCAGTTCGGTAGAAAAAATTAAAGAACTTGAAAAATCAGGTATTGGAGCGGTGGTTTTAAAATCGATATTTGAGGAACAAATTCAGGGTGAGGTTTCAAGTATGTTGAAAAAAGAAATCCAAAATTCCGGCTATCCTGAAGCAGAAGATTATATAAAAAGTTATTTACGGGATAATTCTATAACCAAACATATTGAACTTATTAAAGAAGTAAAAAAGGAGGTAAGTATTCCTGTTATTGCAAGTGTTAATTGTGTGTCGGGAGAAGAATGGATTTCTTTCGCCAGGGAGTTTGAAGAGGCCGGTGCTGATGCAATCGAATTAAATATTTTTTACATTCCTACCGACAAACATGAAAAATCAGGAGTAGTTGAGCAGTTATATATTGATGTACTTAAAAAAGTCAAATCAATGGTTTCAATTCCTGTTTCTGTAAAATTTGGCCTGTATCACAGTAATATACTGGGAATGGTAGAAAAGTTGAAAGCAAATGGTGCCGGTGGAGTTGTAATGTTTAATCGTTTTTATGAGCCCGACATTAATCTTGAAACACTGGAATTAACTTCTTCCGAAGTATTTAGTTCACCAAATGACATCAGGCGGTCACTCAGATGGGTAGGTTTGGTTTCATCGACTATTACTAAAATAGATATTGCAGCTTCAACCGGGGTGCACGATGCGGGAGGTGTATTAAAACAATTACTTGCCGGAGCACAGGTAACCCAGTTATGCTCAACATTGTATGTAAATGGTACTAAAACAATTCCTGAGATATTACAGGGTATTTCAGATTTTATGAAAAAATGGAATTTTAAAAGGCTTGATGATTTCAGGGGAAGATTGTCATATAAAAATATACCGGATCCAATGCTTTATGAGCGGTCGCAGTTTATGAAGTATTTTTCAAATCGTGATTAATAAAAATCAATTAGTATTAAAATATTAAAAACTTATTACCACTATTTCAAATATTATTAATATCAGTTAAAAATCTGTTAAAATCCATTTATTCCCCGAACTTATCCTTAGAAAAAACGTAAGTTTATTTAGTAAACTTCAAGGAGGAGGAGTATGAAATTAGCAGAAAAATTGAATTACGCATTTGAAAGTGAACAAAAATTCCATCATAGTTATTCGTTTTACGAAAGAGATTTGAAAGTTAAAGGTTTTGAAGGACAGCAATTTGTAGTACCGTGGCAAATTGAAGAGAAAAAGAAAAGAGAAACTGTTTTGAAATGATGGAAGAAGCGCGCTAAAACAAATTTGTTTAAAGTCGAAAAAAGTTCAATCTTATTTAAAGATTGAACTTTTTTAATTTTCTATAGAACGTAATTATATTATCTTATTTTCTTCAAAATTTCGTGTAAAAAATATTTGGTTTGTTCTGATACCGATGGCAATGCTTCATGAATTTTATTTTCCGAAATCCTGATGATTTCATTGCCTGGTAAAAACTCTAAATTATCGATGATAGTAAATGCTTCAAAGGCCACTTCCCATTCTTCCGATATTACAAGATCAACAAAAACAGGTAAAAATGTACTAAAATCGAGGCCATTTTGCCAGCAGGCGACTAAAATTGACTTTCTGATTGATTTATAATTTTCATCTTCCAGAGCACGCATAAAACTATTTACCGATTCTTTGTCCTTTACCGTTCCCAGTAGATTTTTAATTTCAGTTTCTATCTCTGGTTCCGGACCTGCTTTAAGCATGTCAAAAAGAACAGGAATATATAACCTGTTCCCTTGCTGCTTAATTCTTCCTAAAGCTAAAATCACCGTTTGATTGTCAGTTGAAAACAGATTTGTTTTAATCTGCTCGTCTATTTTTAATTTGTTCATGTCTATCTAATTCTTATGCAAAATTACATTTTTACTCTTAATCCCTTTGTTCTAAATCAATGTAAATTATAAATATCTACCTTTACTGCACATGAAAAATGTTGATGAATTAGCGAATGCAGATATTGGCCGTTTAATGTTGAAATACTTTATTCCGGCATTTATTGGCGTATTTCTAAATGCATTGTATAACATAGTCGATCGAATATTTATCGGACAAGGTGTAAGTGCAGAGGCGCTATCAGGAATTTCAGTAGTTTTTCCGGTAATGCTTATAATGATGGGATTTGGAATGCTGATAGGAATTGGAACCGGTGTACTTGTTTCAATAAACCTGGGAAAGAAAGATTTCAATGCCGCCGAAAAAACTATAGGTACCGGATTTTTACTTATGATTTTGGTTTCAGTAACTGTAATGATTGTTACGTATATTTTAAAAGAGCCTATTTTACGTTCTTTTGGTTCAACTCCCGAAACTTTTACTTATGCCAATGATTATTTGAATATAATTCTTGCCGGAACGCTGTTTATGGTTGTTGGATTTTCATTAAATAATGTTATTCGTTCAGAGGGGAATGCAAGAATTGCAATGTTTTCAATGATTATTAGCTCCGTAAGCAATATAGTCCTTGATTATGTATTTATTTTCTGGTTTGATATGGGAGTGAAAGGAGCTGCTCTGGCAACTGTAATTTCCATGTTTATGCTTATGGTTTGGGTAATAATTCATTTTCGTAGCAAACGTTCTGTAATTAAGTTGAAGCCTGTTAATATCAGCTTAGACATTGGCATTTTAAAGGAAATTATTGCCATTGGAATGGCACCATTTTCTATGCAAATAGCAAACAGTTTTGTTCAGGGATTACTTAACAAGAAACTAATATTCTTCGGAGGTGATTTGGCAGCAGGTGCAATGGGGATTATTAACTCTGTAGTTACCTTATTTATTATGGCTATAGTGGCGATAAATATGGCTTCGCAACCCATCATCGGATTTAACTATGGAGCTAAATCAGCAGAAAGGGTTAAAGAAGCGCTGAGGATTGCACTAATTTCAGCTACCGTTATTGCAGTGGGAGCATTTATTCTGATAGAATCCATACCCGGATTAATTGTAAACCTCTTTAATAATGACAATGAACAGTTATACGAAATTGCAGTAAATGGAATACGCTTAGTAGTTCTTGCTTTCCCGATTGTAGGATTTCAGGTTGTAGCTTCCAATTTTTTTCAATCTGTGGGTAAGGCAAAAATTGCAATGTTTGCAACTCTTTTCAGACAGGTGATAATGTTAATTCCCTTAATTTTAATTTTGCCAACTTTTTGGGAGATTAATGGTATCTGGCTTGCATTTCCATTGGCCGATACCATGTCTGCAATTGCGGTTACCTTTTTAACTATTCGCGAATGGAAAAAATTGAACTACCTGAATTATCCTGAATGAGATATATTAAAATAGTATTTGTTCCGATATTGATTTTTGCTTCGATTTACATCTTAATTTATCAACCACAGATCTTGGAAATACCGGTATTTAAAAGCCTGAATTTACCCCTGGGCTCATTAATCTCATGGTTATTGGTTTTTCTTATTCCAATGTTTTTTTACCTAAACCTGGGGTTTAGGTCCGATTCAAAAGCACAGCAATGGTTGAAAATAATATTAAAGGTTAATATTTTGGTCAGTTTGCTCTGGGGATTTATATCATATTTAATTGCCGGAAACTGGAATTTTATTTTCACAAATAACACAGGTTTGATGAGATGGATTGGATTTACCACAATTATTGTAATAACACCTTTATTAATATTTCTTTTTTGGGTTGTTTTAAAATTGATACGGTTATTTCAAAAAGAATGATATTCTTTCATTTTAAGAATTTTAGAATAATTTTCCGAAAAAAGATTTTTAAAGTGTTTATATAAATTATTTTAACTTATCCTTCAAAGCATTTCCCGTATATGATCCTACCGTATTTATCAAGTCTTCAGGCGTTCCTTCAAAAACCAGATTACCCCCTTTATCTCCACCTTCAGGACCTAAATCAATAATCCAGTCTGCCGATTTAATAATCTCCATGTTGTGTTCGATGATAATTATTGAGTGTCCTCTGGATATTAATGCATTAAATGAATCAAGTAATTTTTTAATATCATGAAAATGTAATCCGGTTGTAGGTTCATCAAAAATAAACAGCGTAGGTGAGTCTTTCTCTAAAGCAAGGAAGGAAGCCAGTTTAACACGTTGGCTTTCTCCGCCTGAAAGTGTACTTGATGATTGTCCGAGTTTTATATAGCCTAAACCAACATCCTGAAGCGGTTTTAGCCGTTTGGTAATTTTTTTCTCTGTAGAAGTTTCTCCTTTTGAAAATAGTTCAATCGCTTGATTGACTGTTAAATTTAATATGTCATCAATACTTTTCCCGTTATATTTTACATCCAAAATATCTTCCTTAAATCGTTTCCCGTTACAACTTTCGCACAGAAGAAAAACATCGGCGAGAAATTGCATTTCTACTTTAATTGTTCCTTCTCCCTGGCATTCCTCACATCTGCCACCATCAACATTAAAAGAAAAGTGGGAAGGTTTTAATCCCTGCACTTTAGCTGACTGCTGAATCGAAAATAATTTTCTGATCTCATCGTAAGCTTTCAAATAGGTTACAGGGTTGGAACGTGATGATTTTCCAATGGGATTTTGATCAATAAATTCCAAAGATGAAATTTGTTTATAATCTCCCAAAACTGCATCATGATGACCGGCCCGCTCACCATAACCGCCTAGCATTTTTGTTAACGCAGGTGTCAGTATTTTTGAAACCAATGACGATTTTCCTGATCCACTAACACCGGTTACTACAGTTATAATATTTAAAGGAAATTTTAATGATAAATTTTTTAGGTTGTTTTCTCTGGCTCCAATTATTTCAATAAAATTGCTCCATTTTCTTCTATATTGAGGGATTTCAATTTTTTCTTTACCTGTTAAATATTTTGTGGTTAAACTGTCAGGTTTGTTTTCCAGTTGTACATGATTTCCCTGGAATACTACCTCGCCACCATGAACACCGGCAAAGGGGCCAATATCAATTATTTCATCCGCAGCGCGAATAATATCTTCATCATGTTCCACAACCAAAACAGTATTTCCAATTTTTTGAAGTTTTCGTAATACAGTTATTAATCGGTCCGAATCTCTCGAGTGCAGCCCAATACTGGGTTCATCAAGAATATAAAGTGAGCCCACCAGGCTGCTTCCCAATGAAGTAGCAAGATTAATTCTCTGAGATTCACCACCAGACAGTGTTGAGGACAATCTGTTTAAAGTTAAATAACCAAGTCCTACATCGCATAAAAAAGTTAATCGACTTGTAATCTCTATTAATATTCGTTTTGCAATTTCCAGTTCGTGACTCGTTAATTTAATTTTTTCAAAAAAATCTTTTAATTCCGAAACCGGAAGTAAAACGAGCTCCTGTAATGATTTTCCTAAAATCTTAACATATCCGGCTTCTTTTTTAAGCCTACTTCCTTTGCATTCGGGGCAAATGGTTTTTCCCCTGTAACGCGATAACATCACACGGTATTGGATCTTGTAACTTTGCTCTTCCAAATGTTTGAAAAAACGGTTTAATCCTTTAAAGTATTTATTACCTGTCCAGATTAGGAATTTTTGTGCTTCTGTTAATTCATAAAATGGTTTGTGAACCGGGAAATCAAACTTTTCTGCCGAATATATCAATTCATTTTTCCATTCGCTCATTTTTTCTCCTTTCCAGCATGCAATGGCATCCTGGTATATTGAAAGTGATTTATTCGGAATCACCAAATCTTCATCAATCCCTATAACCTTACCATATCCTTCACATGTCGGGCAGGCACCAACAGGATTATTAAAGCTAAACATATGAACCGATGGTTCTTCAAACTGAATTCCATCGGCTACAAACAAGTTTGAAAAGGACCGGCTAATAATTTTATCGGAATATACCTTTACAATACATTCACCATGCCCTTCAAAAAAGGCTGTTTCAATCGAATCAGCCATTCTGCTTTGAGCATCTTCGTCAGAATCTACAGCCAATCTGTCGACAACTATGTTACATGAACCTTTGCAGAAATTGTCTTTGCCTGATTTGATTAGCTCATCAATTTTAAATATTTCATCGTTGGACTCAAGTCTTGTAAATCCTTGCTGAAGTAATAATTCCGCTTCCTGAAGCACAGTTCGACCCTCTTTTTGAATCAGGGGAGAAGCAATTACCAACCTGGTTTGATATGGAAAAGAATTGATAAATTCCATCACATCAGAAACACGCTCACGTTTAACGACTTCGCCTGTTACTGGTGAAATTGTTTTTCCAATTCGTGCATATAAAAGTTTTAAGTAGTCATAAATTTCTGTCGATGTGCCAACTGTAGACCGTGGATTTCTTGTATTCACCTTTTGTTCAATTGCAATGGCAGGTGGAATACCTTTTATAAAATCTACCTCAGGTTTATTTATTCTTCCTAAAAACTGTCGGGCATAGGAAGATAAACTTTCTACATATCTTCTTTGGCCTTCAGCAAAAAGTGTGTCAAAAGCCAGTGAGGATTTTCCAGAGCCTGATACTCCGGTAACTACGATAAATTTGTTCAAAGGAATTTTTAGGCTTATTCGCTTCAAATTATGAACGCGTGCATTTTTAATTTCAATGAATTTATTAATACTTTTATTTGGCATATAAATTGTTCAGCATTATAATATTTTGTTAAAAATTTGTATTTTTCATTAAAATATCACATTTTTACCGATGCTAAAATAATAAATTGTTTCACTTCACTTTAAATAAAGGACGCCTATAGAAAAAATATACTTTTTGTTTAAACTTAAATAGAAGGTAATGTCTACAGAAAAATATCTGAGCGACAATGAGCTCGTTCAGCGATTTATAGGCGGTGATCAATATTCACTTGAGATTTTAATTCACAGACATAAAAGCAGGGTGTTTTCGTACATTTTGCTTATTGTCAAAAAACAGGAATTGGCCGAAGACATATTCCAGGAAACTTTTATTAAAGTTATCCGCTCGCTCAAAAAAGGAAAGTACATTGAAAACGGCAAGTTTGTTTCATGGGTATTGCGAATCTCACACAACCTGATTATTGATCATTTTCGTAAAGAAAAATTAAAGGGAACTGTTTCAAACGATAGTTTAGAAGTTGACATTTTTAATTCGCAGCGTTTCTCAGAAGATACAATTGAAGACCAGATGGTGACCTCCCAGATTTTAAGCGAGGTAAAAGATTTAATTAATGAACTGCCTGAAGATCAACAGCAGGTAATTATTATGCGTCATTATCTGGATTTAAGCTTTAAGGAAATTGCTGAACAAACCGGAGTTAGTATAAATACTGCATTGGGTAGAATGCGATACGCTTTGATAAACCTCAGAAAATTAGTTGAAAAAAAGAATCTTATACTAACCAAGTTTTAACTATTGTTAACACAATAAATAATATTAACAGGCGTTTTAGTTTCAGTTGTAAATCTTAAAGTGCCTATGATAAAACATTCTACCTTAATTTATTTAGTTAACAGTTTTCAGTCAGAATTAAAAAGCGTAAATTTAGTTGAAACAGAAGTTGACAGAGATCCGGAAATGACAAAAAAAATTGAGCAGTCGCCTCCGGACAGGATAGTGGAAAATATTTTAAACTTCGCCCGGTCTTACGAAGTTATGGAATCTGAAAAAGTCGGGCACGTTGAAATGAACTTAAATTAAAAAAACGAGATGTCTAAAATTAGGCATCTCGTTTTTTTTCTTTCTGATTTTAAAAAAGAATGGTTTTTTTTCTGAGACTGTAATCTACATGCTCCCTTTTTCATTTGTGTAAAAATTGAAAGTTTGTCTGTTGTATTTCTATTGGCTGATTATATGTTATAGATTGAAAATGACCTCGTATACTTAAACAATACCGGCATCTGATGTAAAATTAATTAAAGCTTGAAAAAAGATTAAATAAGTATTGTTTTTCTGGAAATATTGGCTTAATTTAGTGATATTAAAATAATATCATTATAATTTAAAATTAATGTCATGGAAAAACAATACAATGGTCTGTCAGGTTACATGTTTCTTTTTTTAGAACTGATTTTAATTGCAGTTATAGTCTTCGGTTTTATTAGGGGAATGATTCTTCCTTCAGTATTACTAATTCCTGTTTTTATTCTGATTGCTATAGGATTTACTGTTGTTGATCCCAATCAGAGTTGTGTAATGATTTTGTTTGGAGCTTACAAGGGAACTATCAAAACCAATGGTTTTTACTGGGTGAATCCTTTTTTTGTAAGAAAAAAGATTTCGCTTCGTGCCCGTAATTTTGATAGTGAAACCATTAAAGTAAACGACAAACTGGGTAATCCGATTATGATTGGATTGGTTTTGGTATGGAAAGTGGAAGAAACTTACAAAGCAGCATTTGGAGTAGATGAATATGAGCATTTTGTAGTTGTTCAAAGTGAAGCTGCGTTAAGAAAATTAGCCGGTTTGTATCCTTATGACAATATTGAGGATGAGTCAGCTAAAGTTACTTTGCGCGATGGTACTGAAGAGGTGAATAATGAACTGGAAAGGGAAATCATTGAACGGCTTGATATTGCCGGAATTGAAGTCATCGAAGCCCGAATTAATCACATTGCTTATGCCCAGGAAATAGCACAAGCCATGTTAAAACGCCAGCAGGCAACTGCCATTGTCGCTGCCAGGTATAAGATTGTTGAAGGTGCGGTTAGTATGGTTGAAATGGCCCTTGACGAATTAAATGAAAAAGAAATTGTGGATTTGGATGAAGAGAAAAAGGCAACAATGGTTAGTAATTTAATGGTAGTACTGTGTGGTGATAAAGATGCTACACCGATTGTAAATACGGGAACCATTTATTAAATAAAATGGAAAAGCTTTTGTTTAAAGAAGAGCAGCGTTTTACACAGTGGTGGATGTGGTTATTACTGATTTTCGCACTTTTAGCCATCATTGTCCCTGTGGTGAATGCAATTTCCAAAGATATGGCAGATAATGACTCGTTGAATTCACGCCTGATTCTTTATGGTGTTGTTGCTGTAATATTTTTACTGGCTGTAATCATTGTTACCTTGTTTATTCGGCTAAAAACCAAAATTACTTACGATGGTATTTGTTTTGCCTATTTTCCTTTTCGAAGAAAATGGGAAAAAATATCTAAAAAGGATATTAAAAGGTATGAAGTCAGAAAGTATCGGGCAAATCGTGAATTTGGTGGGTATGGAATGAAAAATAAACGAAAATCCGGAAGGGCTTTTACAATTTCCGGGAATACTGGTTTGCAACTTTATTTTAAAGACGGTAAAAAGCTTTTGATTGGCACCCAAAAGAAACAAGCCATTAAACATGCCATGGATAAACTTTGTGCAGACATGGAGCTAAGCCCAAAACCTGAAAAAGTTGTAGTTACTAAGAGTGATCCCTGGTTAACGGGTAAAGCAAAGAAGGTATTAATAATCTTGGCTTTAGAGTTGGCACTGGCCATTATTATTTTTGGTCTAATTCAACTTTTTAATTTGTTCTAAAGAGAGGAAGGATAACATGGCGAAGAAAAAATCATTTGTATTACGTGTAAGTCCTGAAATGATGGAGGCGGTAGAGAAATGGGCAGCCGATGATTTTAGGAGCATCAACGGGCAATTGGAATGGATTATTCATAATGCTCTAAAAGATGCAAAAAGATTAAAGAAAAATCAGAAAAACGAATAACGTAAATTGAAATAGAAAACATTTGAACAGATTCAAACTGACAATATGATACAAATTTGAGAATGGGATTTACGTTAAAAGAGGTGATTAGCCCGGTAGTTTCAGGATATGAAAATTCCATCATTTACCTTAGAAATTTAAAAAATTAAACAGATGAATTATTATGGAATTTTAATGATACTGATTGGATGCTTTTTTGTTATTAGTGCCTTAAGAAAAAGCAGCTTCGTAATTTATCAAATCCTTGTCGAGAAATCGAAGAAATTGTGGGGTGATAAAGTACATGTATTTTACTTGTTTTCCGGCATATTGATAATTATTGTTGGAATATTATTAACGATTGGTGGTATATGATACAAGTTTTAATTGAAGCATTACACCATAATATTTTGAAACAATCTGCTGTTAACTGTAACAGATTTGCCGAATGTGTACCAATAATTAAACAAACAATTAAACAATGAAAAAACATTATAACTGTGCAAAATGCGGCTCCTGGGAGTATGAATCAGATTCAATCAGAACAACCGGTTCTGGATTTACCCGATTCTTTGATATTCAAAACAGAAAATTTATTGCCATTTCGTGCGCAAAATGCGGATATACGGAATTGTATAAAGCAGGCAGAGGTAGTACAGCAGGAAGTATTTTAGATTTTTTGACCACTTAAAACTTTAATATTCTTCTAAAATCTCAAATTGCCTTTAAGAAAACATTTTTGGTTTCAACCAAACAGTTACTCTTTCCCTCTTAACTTTATCTTAAATCCTTGTCTGTAAATTTTGTAACATAGGATTTCGAGCTAAAATCCTTTATTTTTGATTTGCATTAAAAGAAAACTATAATTAATAACAGACATGAATATTAGTGCTTTACAAAAAGAAAGGGCGAAATACCAGCCTAAACTACCGAAGTCTTTAAATGGAACCGTAAAATTGGTTGAAGGTGTAAAAACCGAATCGGTTGCCGACCAAAAGGAAATCGAGGAATTATTTCCAAATACTTACGGAATGCCATTAATTAGTTTTGAAGAGGGCAGTGATGCAAAAGAAAATGCTCCCGTAAATGTTGGAGTAATTTTATCCGGAGGACAGGCTCCGGGTGGGCATAATGTAATTTCAGGAATATTTGATGGAATTAAAAGTATTAATCCTGCAAGCAGGTTATTTGGATTCTTAGGTGGACCGGGAGGATTGGTTGATCATAAATATATCGAATTAACAGCTGATATTATTGATGAATACAGAAATACCGGAGGTTTTGATATTATTGGCTCAGGACGTACAAAACTTGAGGAAACAGCACAGTTTGACAAAGGACTTGAAGTAGCTCGTGAGTTAGGATTGAATGCACTCGTAGTAATCGGCGGTGACGATTCGAATACAAATGCCTGTGTTTTAGCAGAATATTATGCTTCTATAAATGCCGGTGTTCAGGTAATTGGTTGCCCGAAAACAATTGATGGTGACTTAAAAAACGAAATGATTGAAACATCATTTGGTTTTGATACTGCAACAAAAGTTTATTCAGAGTTAATCGGTAACATTCAGCGTGATGCCAATTCTGCTAAAAAATACTGGCACTTTATCAAATTAATGGGACGTTCAGCTTCTCATATTGGTCTGGAATGTGCACTTAAAACCCAACCCAATATTACTTTGATTTCAGAGGAAGTTGCCGAGAAAAAACAAACTTTGTCGGAAGTAGTAAATTATATGGCTGATATTGTTGTTAACCGTGCAGAAAATGGTGATAACTTCGGTGTTGCTTTAATTCCTGAAGGATTGGTTGAGTTTATTCCGGAAATGAAAACTTTAATTTCGGAATTAAACGATTTATTGGCTGAAGGTTCTCTAAAAGAAAAAGAATTTAAACATTTGAAAAAGAGTCACCGTTTGACATGGGTTGCTGAGCATATTACTCCAAAATCGGCTAAAGTATTTAAATCCCTGCCTAACGGAATTGCAACACAATTAACCCTTGATCGTGATCCTCACGGGAATGTTCAGGTTTCATTAATTGAAACAGAAAAGCTGTTGGGAGAAATGGTTAAAGAAAGACTGGAAGAGTTGAAAAAGGCCGGAAAATTTTCAGGTAAATTTGGAACTCAGTATCACTTCTTTGGATATGAAGGGCGTTGTGCAGCACCATCGAATTTTGACGCTGATTACTGTTATTCATTGGGTTATACTGCATCTGTGTTAATCTCAGATGGAAAAACAGGCTATATGTCATCGGTAAGAAATTTAACAGCACCTGCCGAAGACTGGATTGCAGGTGGTGTGCCAATTACAATGATGATGAATATGGAAAAACGGCACGGACACATGAAACCTGTTATCCAAAAAGCTTTGGTTGAACTTGATGGAGCACCATACAAATATTTTGTATCGAAACGTGGAGAATGGGCATTACATACACATTTTGTCTATCCAGGTCCAATACAATATTTTGGTCCATCAGAAGTATGTGATCCAACAACTGAAACTTTAAAGTTAGAGCAATCATAAGTAAGATTATAAATCTACTATGGCCCTTTTGAGAAATCAAAAGGGCTTTTTTGTACAAATCTTCAGAGCGTTAAAGAAATATCTTGTTAAAAATTGTTAAGTATTTGCTTGGTCAACAATAATTAGGTTCATAACAGGTTTTACATGTATTTGAAAAATAGACTAATTTTGTATTAACCCTTGGAATAGAAAATAATCTTAAAAATAAAGTGATATGAAAAAGTTGATGGTTTTGATATTGGGAATTACGATTTTAGGCGCTTGTCATAATTACAAAAAGGATGCACAAAGACTTACTGTAGAGAAAGACAGCCTGGAACAGATAGCAACATACAGAGACTCTACAATTGCTTCGTTTTTGGACGATTTTAGCGAAATTCAGGCAAATCTGGATTCGATTAAAGAAATTGAAAAAATTGTTTCTGTACAATCGGGCAGTAACCGGGAGTTAAGTGCCAGTCAAAAGCAAATCATTATAGAGGATATAGCAACTCTCCATGAATTGCTGGAAAAAAATAAAGAATTAACAGCAACTTTGCAGAGAAAGTTAAGAAACTCGAATGTGAAAAATGCCCAGCTCGAAAAAACAATAGCAGGCCTTGAGATAATGGTTAGAAATCTTGAAGCACAGGTACAGGAAAAGGATATTGTAATTGCTGATTTGACCAACGATGTAAAAAAACTGAATGTAAATATTACTGAATTAAATCAAAAGATTGAAGAAGCTGAAAAACAAAGTCAGCAAAAAACATTGACTATAGAAACTCAGACAGCAGAATTAAATAAAGCCTTTTATGCATTTGGCACAATGAAGGAGCTAAGGGATAATGGAATTATTGAAAAAAGCGGTGGTGTTATTGGTATTGGCAAAACACCGGTTATGAAGAAAGATTTTAACCGTGATTATTTTACTGAAATCGATATTCGTGAATTTGATTATTTAAGGTTAATGTCTAAAAAGGCAAAATTGATTACAACACATCCTGAAGGTTCGTTCCATTTTACGGGGCAAAAATCAGCTGACACTTTATTTATTGATAACTCTTCCGAATTTTGGAAAGTTTCAAAGTATTTAGTTGTACTAACTGATTAACAAAGAAATATTTATGGGGAAAAGGCACTCAGTTTTATGAGTGTCTTTTTTATGCTTTGGTTTTTTTAAGCAGCCAGGCCATATTTTCCGCCAATGTATGTATGGTCTGCATGCCTTCTTCATCTTCCAAAACCTCACCCTGATTTCTTCCAAAAGCAAAGTTCCAGTATGTTGATCCCGGAACAATTACCTGATTGATAAGGAAAAAGCGGTTTATGGAATCAAAAGTTGTTAATGCTCCTCCACGCCGAACTGCTATAACCCCAACACCAACTTTTCTTTTTAACTGAAATCCATTGGCACGTGTAACATATCCGGCAACATCGATTAATGCTTTAACTTCTGTGGTAACATCGGCAAAATAAACCGGTGAGCCAATGATTATCCCATCTGCCTCAATCATTTTTTCAATACAGTAATTGAGATGATCATTTTTAATATGACATTTTCCATCTTGCTTTTCTTTACATAAACCACATGCTGTGCAACCATGAACAGGTTTATTTCCCAATTGAATAAATTCCGTTTCAATTTCATTTTGTTCAAAAATCTTAAACATCTTGTTAATTAGAATAGATGTATTTCCTTTTCTTCGAGGACTTCCGTTAAATGCTACTACTTTCATGGTGTAAATTGCAAAACTGTTAAACTGCTAAATAGTAAAATTGCCAAATTGCAACACTGTTAAACTGAGACTGAGACTGAAAACTTGTTACTGGTTAAAAACGTACTGTATAATATTTGCACCCATTTTTAGTGCTCTCAAACGTACCTCTTCCGGGTCACTATGTACATCTGCATCTTCCCAGCCATCTCCTAAATCGCTTTCATATGTGTAAAGGCAAACTAACCTTTCTTCAATAAAAAGACCAAAAGCCTGGGGTTGCTTATTATCGTGTTCATGTACTTTTGGAAGGCCTTCATTAAAAGTATATTTCTGATGAAAAATTGGAAACGTGGGAGGTAGTTCTACAAAATCTTTATCAGGAAACACTTTTTTCATCTCCCTTCTGAAATATTCATCCAAACCGTAATTATCATCCACATGAAGAAAACCACCTCCTTCAAGATATATCCGAAGATTGGTCGCTTCATTATCAGAAAGAATAATATTTCCATGGCCGGTAGCATGTATAAACGGGAAATTAAATATTTCCGGACTACTCAGTTCAACTGTTGAAGGTTCAGGAAAAATATTGGTTTTAAGGTTGGTATTGCTAAACTCAATCAGGTTTGGTAACGACGTTGGATTTGCATACCAGTCGCCACCACCGTTATATTTTAAAAGTGCAATTTTAACGCCCTGGTTTTGTGCAGGGGTAGAAAAAAAGGCAAATAAAAAAAGTATGGTTAGAATTCTCATTTTTGAAATTTTGTGAAAAATACAATGTATTGTTGAGAAAACATTTTATTCGTTAGCCAAATTTACAATATGACAGGCAACAATTCCTGCTGTTTCGGTTCTCAATCTTGCTTCTCCAAGAGATATTACCGAAAAACCATTTTCTACGGCATCATTAACTTCTTCGGGGCTAAAGTCTCCTTCCGGCCCAATTAGAATCAAAACTTTTTCTTTTTTTAATGAAAGATCTTTGAGATGCGACTTTTCCACATCGTCGCAATAAGCAATAAATCTTTTATTGGTTTTGTTATTTGAAATTAAATCGTTGAAAGTTGCAATGGGATTGAGCTTTGGCAGATATGCTTTTATCGATTGTTTCATAGCCGACACCAGAATTTTTTCAAGACGTTCAGGCTTTATTATTTTTCTTTCTGAATGTTCAGTAAGGATTGGGGTTATTTCATCAATGCCAATTTCTGTACATTTTTCGAGGAACCATTCAAAACGATCGATGTTTTTTGTAGGGGCAATTGCTATGTGAAGATGGAAGTCTTTCTTTCCAAAATCCTGAATAGATTTAGTTATTTTCAGCTTACATTTTTTAGAATTGGCATCTGTAATTACGGCCTCATAAAATCCTCCTTTTCCATCTACAATTTGTATTTGCGCACCTTTTTGTAATCGAAGAACGCGTATTGCATGTTTCGATTCGGTTTCATTAAAAACAACTTCGGTATCCGATATTTCCGGAACATAAAATAATTGCATTTGTAATGGTATTATACTAACTAAAACATTCTTCTAGAGACTGGAAACAGAAAAAGATGTATCAAAAGTAGAATTTAAAATCAGGTAACTTTCAATTTATAAACAACTTTCATATGACCCTCCAAACCTTCCGCCAGCTGGCGGAGAGGCTTAAAGTCCCCCTTGGGGGATTTAGGGGTAAATTACCAAGTGGTTACTTACAATTAAAAAGTCAAATTTCAATCAAACTTGTTTTTGACACAGCCTCTTCAGACTTCCGTCTTTCTTTCAGTATCAAAGTTATAAAAATTGTTATTTAGCTTTCTTCGAAATAATGAAATCCAGCAACCACCATAGCAGAAGCGATATAAGGAAAATTAAAACTCCGTAAATTGTGGTTATCATCGAAACTTTTAATCCACCGGCGAGCATTCCCGGTGCTACATTACCCAATCGTTCTATCGCTTCAAATGCAGCATATAAACCAATCAATTGTCCAAGTATTCCGGTAACCAATCCAAAAGTTCCGATGGTTTTAATATGCTTTAACTTTTTTCTTTTAGTTGAAATCTCAACTTTCTTATTTGACAGAACCGGTAAAATGTGATAAACGGCCCATGCAAACATTGAAATCAAAACCAGGGTGAGAACTCCCATAAAAGCAGGACCTCCCATGTAAAATAAATCTTTCATATCGTAATTTTTTAATTAATAATTCACTTGTCAAATGTAGCTTATAAATGAAGTCTCCTGCAAGGTCAAATCCGGTTCTAATTGTGTTGTTTATCGACCGTGGTTCTGTTTGTTGATTTTTTTAACGAAATTCGAGTATTACAATTGTTAAAAGATAAAAATCTTTAAAGAAAAGAATTGGTGAAATTAAAAATAAGTAATCCATATTTTCATATTACTTTCTGGCTGGCAGTAACTACAATACTCATTGTAGTTTTTGGAAAATCGTGGCAAAGTACAACCGAAGCATTTTATTTTACTAGTTTATTTCTTCCGGTTATTATGGCAACGTCCTACTTTTTTAACTACTACTTGGTGCCACAATGTTTATTAAAGAAACAATATCTTCTTTTTGTTATCTATTTCTATTTTACAATAGTTATCTCTCTTTTTTTAGAAATGGTGGTTTTAATCTTTTCATTTATTTACCTGGCTAATTTCGATTTAAAAAATTTTGGTATAACGTCTTCCGATATTTTACTTTTGGCAGTGGTTATGTACCTTGTTGTTTTTTTAGGGTCATTTCTTTTAATGGTACGGCAATTAATTAACAGTAAGTCGGAACTGGAAAAAATGATGAAAGAAAAAGAAAAAACAGACGATCCTGTTTTAGAGATAATATCAAATCGAAAATTGGCTCGAATTCCTTACAGAAACATTGAATATATTGAAAGTCTGGCTGATTATATACAAGTGCATACTTCAGATGGGCAGGAAATAAAAAGCAAAACAAAAATCAGTAGCGTGGAAAAAAATCTGCCAGATTCATTTCTTCGCATTCATCGTTCGTTTATTGTTAATACAAAAAAAATTACGGGATACAATTCAAATAAAATTGAGATTGGCACTATTGAGCTTAATATCGGGCGCAGCTATAAACAGCGAGTATCAAAATCATTATAAGTTATTTAAACATTTTAGGATAATAATGAAATTTGTGTTTACCGGCCTCGGAACCAAGTTCTTTCCATGTATTAATATTAAAATCAATTCCAACAGTTGAGCAAGTTGGCATATGACCATTGAATTTATCCGACAGATTATTTACGTAATAATGAAAACCCGGATTATGTCCAAAAAAGAAAACGGTTTCAAGCTCGTCAGGAAGTTCCCTGATTAAATCTATAAATTCTGAAATCGTTAATCCGTCATAAATCTCTTCAACTTCAACAATCTCTGACTTATCGATTCCAAAGTTGTCGGCATAAATCCGGGCAGTTTGTAAAGCTCGGTTTGCCGGACTGGAAATTAATCGATCAGGAATTATTTTTCGCTTTTTTAATTCTTTCCCCAAAATATTTGCATCATTTACACCACGTTCTGCCAAATCACGGGTAAAATCATCATCGTAACCATAATGTACTGCTTTTGCATGTCGTACTATAACTACTCGTTTCATGTTTGTTCTTTTTTTAGTACAAACAAATTTACCTTTATTTGTTATGAAAGAAAGTATTAATTTGGATCTTTTTTATGAAACGAATCGGGTTATTGTCGGACACACATGGATTTTTAAACCCAAGGCTCTATAAATTTTTTGAGAAGGTTGATGAAATTTGGCATGCCGGAGATATTGGAACCATAGAAGTCAGTGATGAACTCTCCGGATTTAAACCCTTAAAATCTGTTTATGGCAATATCGATGGACACCAAATTCGAGCAGTACATCCCTTACATCAAAGGTTTTTTTGTGAAGAAGTTGATGTATGGATGACACATATCGGTGGTTATCCCGGGCGATATGAGAGATATGTTATGCCTGAAATATTTAAAAATCCACCTAATATTTTTATTAGCGGACACTCACATATTTTAAAAGTGATTTACGATAAGAAACTCGATTTCTTGCATATGAATCCGGGTGCTGCCGGAAGACACGGATTACATAAAGTATGTACAGCTTTACGTTTTGCAATTGATGGAAAAGATATTCGCGATCTTGAAATATGGGAAATAAATCGAAATGAAAGAGCTGTCTAGTCCTGTTGTAATGCTCCTTTGTATTTTTCTACTCTACTTCTTTGATTGATACTGTTCGACATTTCCAAAAAAATGCTGTCACCTTTTGTTTCAAACAAATAGAAGTCAGTATGAGGACTTTCGGTATATCTTACAACCAGTTCTATGGTATTATCATTTATACAACTATAAGCACCGGCTATTTTAAAGGGTGCAAGCTTTAAAATCTGATCATTGGGTTGAGTAACCAAATTATTTGCGGGTTTGTTGGTTTCACCCCCGGTCCATTGATTTGCTCCAAAACTAAAATCCAGAGTTTTGTTATCGGCGAATGTGATAGTTGTGTTTAAGTTTCCAAATGCATTTCCAAATGAAACAGATTCTAAATTTTCGTCATTTTCATCAAATAGGAAAGTTTTACCATCCAGATTTTTCAAAATAGCTTTTGATATGTTTGCTACAGGTGGATCAAGTTGAAGTGAATTCAGTTTATTTTTTAGTTGTTCATCAACTGTTTCATCCGATTTTCCGCTGTCGTTGAAAGCAGGTAATAAATGTTCCCAAACCAGATTCAATTCAGCTTGCATATCATGAGTTTCTGATGTAATTGCAATTACTGCATCGTGTTCAGGCAGTACTAAAATATATTGTCCAAATGCCCCGTCTCCCCGATATGAGTTATGACGTGAGCGCCAGAATTTGTAACCATATCCCTGCAACCAGTCACTTTTATTTCTTTCGTCCTCTGATAACTCAGGCGATTGTAAAATCTTAGAACTTGTTGCTTCAACCACCCATTCTTCACTTAGAATTTGCTTACCATGCCATGTGCCTTTTTGCAAATAAAGCTGGCCCAGTTTCGCCATATCTTCAGTCTTAATTCTTAATCCCCATCCACCAACATTAATTCCCATAGGATCGACTTCCCAGTCCATTCCTGAAATATTGAGTGGTTCAAAAAGTCTGGGTTTCAGATAATCTATCACGTTTTCTCCGCTTACTTCGTGAATAATAGCTGCCAGTAGATATGTTCCAAAAGAGTTGTATAAAAACTTTGTTCCTGGTTTGTGGACAATTGGTGCTGCCAGCACTTCTTTAATCCAATTTTCAGAATCCATAACTTTCCCAAACGAAGGCTCTGGTTCTTGTCCGACCGTCATGGAAAGCAAATCTCTAATTTCGAGGTCAGCAAGATTTTCGCTAATCGTATCGGGTAAATAATCAGGAAAAAAAGAAATTACTTTATCTGAAACTGAAATTAGATTTTCACTTACTGCAAATCCGATTGCTGTTGAAGTAAAACTTTTGCTTGTTGAATACATGGTGTGTTTTAAATCTGCTGCATATGGAGCCCACCATCCTTCTGCCACAACTTTCCCATGCCGCAAAATCATTAAACTGTGTAATTCGTGATTGCTATTTTCAACTGCGTCGATAAATTCTAAAATAGCCTGCGATGAAACTCCTTCTTCCGAGGGTGTGCTTCTTGGTAAATTCCCGTTGTTGGTTTTTTCAGTAGTACATGAAAAGAAAAGAATAGCAAAAAGGGAAATAATAAAAACTTGCTTATTTAGTTTCATCTTTTTTGGTTTAATTAAGTAATTGAGAATTGAAAGTTACCGATTACTTTTGAAAAGAATGTGCCACCCAATTGTTTTTTTCTACAAATCCCACATCTTTTAAACCAAGACTTTCTGCTTTTGCTTTTATATCAGGAATGTCTTCAGAATAAAAGCCACTCATTATTAAAGTGCCACCATGGTTTAAAACTTTGTAGTAGGCTTCCATATCATCAAGCAAAACATTCTTATGAATATTGGCAAATATCAAATCGAAATTTTGATTAGTTAATAATTTTGCATCTCCTAAATAAACATCAATGTTTTTTATTTGGTTGAGTTTTGCATTTTCCAAAGTCCCTTCATATGACCATTTGTCAATGTCAATAGCAGTAATACGTTTGGCTCCTTTCATTGATGCAAGAATACTTAGAATTCCGGTACCGCAACCCATATCAAGAATGGTTTTGCCGCTTAGGTCTTTTTGTAAAATGGATTCAACAATAGTTGCTGTTGTTTCATGGTTCCCTGTGCCAAAGGCCATATTGGGCTCAATCACTATTTCGTATTTTGCCCTGGGATATTCCGTATGAAATGGAGCCCGTATCGAACATTCTCCTCCAATTACAAGTGCTTCGAAATAATTCTTCTCCCATTCTTTATTCCAGTTCTGGTCTTTTATAAATTCAGATTTCACTTCAAATTCAAAATCGTCAGAAAACGCATTCAAAACTTTATTCAGGTTTTCTTCTGAAAAATTTTTATCCGGAATAAAAGCTTCAAAACCTTCTTCTGTTTCAACAAAACTATCAAATCCAATTTCAGCCATTTGAGCATTTAGAATATCGCGAAGCCATTCCTGAAAAGGAGAAAAACTGATTGTTATTTTTTGGTAATCCATTGTGTATTATTTTATTGCCACAAAAGCACAAAAACTCTAAAATTCACTAATATCAAATTACAAATCTTTTAATTCCTCTTCCAATGTTTACCACGTTGAAATTAATAAGGAATCCCAGTCTTTTATTGGTCAATTTCATATGGCTTAGAACTTGAGCTTCCCAAACTGGATTCACATTATCCAAGGCTTTTAATTCGCAAATAACTTCTTCTTCCACAAGGACATCTAATCGAAATCCTTCCTCAAATTCCAGGCCGTCATAAACAATAGGAACTTTTAATTGACGATTACACTTTAGACCTCTTTTTTCAATTTCATGACAAAAACATATTTCATAAACTTTTTCAAGTAATCCTGGACCTAAATTTTTATGCACGGTGTAAGCTGAATTAACAACTATTTTTCCAATTCTTTCCAATTCTGGAGAAATTGGAATAAAACTTTTTTGAATCTCACTCATGGAATCTGTTTTTGGTGGAATTTGGTGCTTTTGTGTTTTAGTGGCTTAAGAAACTAATTGGGTTAAATTTCATGCTTCATATAATAATACCTTACTTTCATTTAAACTTTCAATAAAATATGGATTTGAAAGTGTCCTTTCAGTTACAATATCAACATCTCGCCCAAGCAATTCTCTCAACTTATAATGAAGCGCAAATTAATTATTAGTGTATTCTTCGATTGATAAATTTTTCGAAAAAGAAATAAATATGTTAATGTCGATATTTTCATTAAATCTAGAAGTTACAACAGAACCAAAAGCATACATTTTTTTAATTTGCAATAGTTTACAAACGTCAACAAAATCTTCTTTTTTATTTTCGATATTACTTTGCATACAATACAAATATAGCTTGTTTGAATTAATATTCAATTTGGAATAAATAACAAAAAAAGTCCCACACAAATTGTGCAGGACTTCAATTATAACTTTTTGAACTTTGTTGTGTTTTTTATTAGTAAGCGTTGATGATTTCGATAAAATCTTCAGCTTTAAGTGAAGCACCACCAATTAATCCACCATCTACATCTTTGTTTGCAAATAATTCGCTGGCATTTTTAGGATTACAACTTCCACCGTAAAGAATTGAAGTTTCTTCAGCAATCTCTTCACCAAATTTAGCTGCAATCGCTGAACGAAGATTAGCGTGCATGTCTTGAGCCTGATCAGAGCTTGCAGTTACACCTGTACCAATTGCCCAGATTGGTTCGTAAGCAATAACGATTTTTTTGAAATCGTCAGCAGAAAGTTGGAAAATAGTTTCTTCCAATTGTTTAACAACAAATTCGTTGTGAGTTCCGGCTTCGCGAATTTCCAAAGCTTCACCACAACAGTAAATTGGAGTTAATCCAGCTTCCAGTGCTAAAGCCAGTTTTTTATTTAAAATCTCACTTGTTTCACCATAATACTCACGACGCTCAGAGTGACCAAGAATTACATGTGTTGCGCCAGTTGATTTAACCATGTTTACAGAAACTTCACCCGTGTATGCTCCTTTAGCTTCAGCAGCACAGTTTTGAGATGATACATTAATACGGTCAATATTTACTGCATCAACAACCGAAGTCAGGTGAGTAAAAGGAACTCCCAAAACTACAGTTACATCATCAGCACCTTTTTCCGCAACGATAGAATCTACTGCTTTTGCCAATTCAACACCTTCCTGAACATTGGTATTGCACTTCCAGTTTCCTGCAACTATTTTTTGTCTCATATTCTTGAATTTTAATTTATTAGATATTCGAAAATCGTTCACAAATTTAGCCTATTTGATTAATTTACGGGTAGAAGAAAATTATGTTCTTTTACAATTAACTATTTGTTTAAGAAGCTCGAAGAAAGTCGCAGTTTGCAGTCTCAGATTGCAGTTTTATTTAGGAATATTACTTCCAAATTTGTTTGGATTATGAATCATGAAGTTAATCAGTTTGCCAATTTCAACAGTTTCAGAATGAAGATAATTGTGCTTTTCCGTTGAAATGTAACCACATTCTAAAGCAAAATCTAACCAAACATCTGTTTCGCTGTTTTCTCCATCAGAATCTGTAAGTTTTGAAATGAAATGCCTTGGATATAACCTTTTGCGATATGCTTCTGCAATATTAGCACTGGTTGATCTTGACGAACGTCTTATTTGGTCGGTTAATGAATATTTTTCTTCTTTTGGAAAAGATTTGGACAATTCAAAAATCGTCATTGCCAATTGAAATGACTTTTTATATGCTAATAATTCTTTAAAGTCCATATTTATTTGTTTGGAGTGTTTTACAAAACTATGAAAACTGCGACTGAGACTGCGACTGCAACTGTGGCTGTACACTAATCCTTAAACTCATCCAAAAATTCTTCAACTGTTGGAATATCATTAAAGTGCCATTTCCCCAGAATCGTACCTTCTTCTAATACCAGTAATCCCGGATTTGATCGAATGATAGTTTTTAATGTTACTTCATCGCACGAAAAGAATTCATAAGGCGCTCCGGTTTCTTCGATAAATACATTTATCTCTTCCTGTAATGATGACGTAAGACAAATAAATGATATTTCTTTTCCCGAGGCCCATGTTGCTAACCGGTTAATTTTATCCTGCGATTTCCTGTTTGATTTTTCCAAATCATAAGCAACCAGAATAAAAACATAATTCTCATCATACATAAAGAAGTCAATAACATCATCGCCCTCTTCTGTTGTAATTGTAAAATCATGGATTGGTGGTTGATAGCCCTCCTGTATCAGTTTCGATTCCATGTCTTCATACACCCAGTTGACAGTATCCTGCCATGGGTAGTTTTCTTCAGTAAACTTCTCTGTCTTACCTGTATTTTTGTTTTTGTAATAAAAAATATTTTCGTAGACATCGCCAGGTGCATCCTCCGGAATTTGCATAGCCTCAGGAATATTTACTCCAATTTTATATGGCCTGAAATCAAAAATTGGCAAATGATTATATGAATGAATTACCATTATAAAATAGGCTACTGTTACAATAAATCCGAGAATAATTCCAGGTTTTTCCCCTTGTTTCCATTTTAGCTTTTTTCTGTTAAAAAGAACTATTAAAGCAAATAACGTAAATACAAGGTTTTTATTAAAAGTTGCCCAGTTTGAAATCACAAGAGCATCTCCAAAACATCCACAATCGGTAACCGGATTTTTAATGGCAACCCATAGTGTTAACGGCAAAAAGAATCCCATAAATAGCAACCCGAGCCACGAAAAAAGTTTCATCCAAAGGTTAAAAAGAAAAGCCACTCCTATGGCAAATTCGGCAAAAGCAAGAAAAACGCCCAATGGAAAAGCTGCCCATAAAAGCCAATCCAAACCCATAGCATTAAAATAGTCGGTAAATTTATAAGCCGAACCCCAGGGATCTATGCCTTTTACAAATCCTGAAAAAATAAAAGTAATGCCAAATAGTATTCTTGATATGTGAGCAACAATTTTCATTTCTTTTTCCTGTAAATTAATAATGACCAGAGTATTGATTTTCTTTTATCTTCGGTCTTCTGACTTCCGACCTCAAACTTCTTCATTCTCTTCAAACTCAATTTTTATCATAGCAAAAACGGCATAATTTATCATGTCCAGATAGTTGGCATCAATACCTTCAGAAGCAATGGTTTTTCCTTTGTTATCTTCAATTTGTTTGGTACGTTTTAGCTTCATAAGTATTAAATCGGTATATGAGCTAATTCTCATATTTCTCCATGCCTCTCCATAATCGTGATTTTTATTCTGCATCAAAGCTTTGGCCTGATTAAAATACCGGTCGTACAATTCAAGGGTTTCTTTACTGCTTAGTTCAATATCTGACGGGCCCAGTTCAAGCTGTATTAGCCCCATAATAGCATAATTTATTATTCCTATAAACTCCGGACGAACTCCTTCATCAACCTTGCTAACACCCTTTTCTTCAATGCTTCTTATTCGTTGTGCTTTAATATAAATTTGGTCGGTTAACGATTTCGGTCGAAGAATACGCCAAGCCGTTCCATAATCTTTCATTTTTTTTGAAAAAAGCTCACGGCATATCGATATTACCTTGTCATATTGTTGATTTGTTTTTTCCATTTTCAATTTTTATGAGGCATAAAAGTATTAAAAAATGAGAAATTTGAATGGTTTTGTTTTACATTTGTGTTCAATCATTTATTTAACTAAAAACGGCAGATGCATGTTGATTAGCCAGTCGGCGGGTAAGTTCCAAAAGCGGAAAAACAAAATTAATTTGGGTGAGGTTGAAATGGATTTTGCTATACCTATGGTAATGGGTATTGTCAATGTTACACCCGATTCGTTTTATGATGGTGGAAAAATGGAGGATGAAAAAGTTTTACTTTCCTCGGTGGAACAAATGGTTAAATACGGTGCCTCAATTCTGGATATTGGTGGAATTTCAACCAAGCCCGGGGCACTGATGGTTTCAACAAAAATCGAGTTGGAAAGGTTGTTGCCGGCAGTTCATTCCATACGGAAAAATTTTCCTGATATTCCTATCTCAATAGACACTTTTCGCTCGTGGGTTGCAGTTCGGATTATAGATGAAATCGGACCGATAATAGTCAATGATATATCAGGTGGTACCCTGGATTCAAAAATGTTTGAAACCATTGGTAAACTAAAAGTACCATATATTTTATCACATATTCAGGGCACACCGGCATCCATGCAGGATAATCCGCAGTACAATGATGTGATCAGGGAGATTTCAAATTATTTCAGCGATAGGGTAAAAAAGCTTACCAAGTTTGGGGTGGAGGACATAATTATTGACCCGGGTTTTGGGTTTGGCAAAAACCTGGATCACAATTACGATCTGTTAAACCGCTTGGATGCATTTAAAGTTTTTCAATTGCCGGTAATGGTTGGTTTAAGCCGTAAATCAATGATATGGAAAGCTTTGGATAACAGTCCGGAGGAAGCCTTAAACGGAACAACGGTTACAAATACACTGGCATTAATGGGGGGAGCAGACATTTTAAGAGTACACGATGTAAAAGAAGCAGTAGAAGCAGTAAAGATTTTTTGTGAATTAAAGGCAACAGTAAAAAAATGACGGCTTTTATTACCATAAGATTTTTAGATATCATCGATATTTTATTGGTGACATTTTTACTTTACCAGCTGTACAGGCTCCTCAAAGGTACTGTTGCATTTAATATTATTGTTGGCTTGTTTTCGCTCTATCTGTTCTGGCTTGTTGTCAAGTTGTTAAATATGGAGCTGATCGGTACAATTATGGGCCAGTTTATTGGTGTTGGAGTTTTGGCCTTAATTGTTGTTTTCCATCCCGAAATCAGAAAGTTTCTGGTTTATATCGGTACAAACTACAACTTAAACAAGGTTCTGGCACTCGATAAATTGTTAGGGACACACAAGAAAAGAACCATAAACCAGGAACAAATTGATATTCTTGTAGATGCGTGCCTTTCAATGTCAAAATCGCATACTGGGGCATTAATTGTGATTACACGTACAAATGAACTACTTGACCAGATTACTACGGGCGAAAAAATGAATGCTAAAATATCCTCTTCATTATTGAGAACCATCTTTTTTAAAAATACACCTTTGCACGATGGAGCGGTAATTATTCGTGGAAACAAGATTGCAGCAGCAGGTTGTATTTTACCGCTTACACAAAAAGATGTGGATAAGGCATTGGGTTTACGACATCGTGCTGCCATAGGAATAACGGAAAACACTGATGCGGTTTGTATTATTGTTTCGGAGGAAAGAGGTTCAATATCATTTGCAAAAGATGGGGAAATTGTTCGTCGCTTATCTAAAGAAAAATTGATTAATTTCCTCGAGGAAAACATCACTACACCCCTTATGTAAATCTACACTTTTAGTTTAATAAATAGTCGGATTAATTTTAACCACAACATTTTGATATTCCCGTATAGTGGTTTGGAAAAACAGAAAAAAATGAACAGAGTTTGTAATTTATTTAATATTAAATATCCTGTAATCCAGGGTGGTATGGTTTGGTGCTCTGGATGGAAACTGGCTTCGGCAGTAAGTAATGCAGGTGGACTGGGGCTTATTGGCGCAGGTTCGATGTATCCGGAAGTTCTTGAAGAACACATAATAAAATGTAAAAAGGCAACATCCTTACCTTTTGGAGTAAATGTACCTTTAATGTATCCCGAGGTAGAAAAAGTAATGAATATTATTGTTGATCAAAAAGTTCCTGTTGTATCTACATCGGCAGGCAGCCCGAAGAATTGGACAGGCTGGTTAAAAGAAAGAGGGATTATTGTGGCACATGTTGTTTCCAGTGCTTTTTTTGCTCAAAAATGTGAAGTTGCCGGTGTTGATGCAATTGTAGCCGAAGGTTTTGAAGCCGGAGGACATAACGGAAGAGAAGAGACTACCACTTTAACATTAATTCCTTCGGTACGAAAAGCAACATCATTACCATTACTTGCAGCCGGTGGGATATCTTCAGGGCGCTCGATGTTGGCGGCAATGGCATTAGGAGCTGAAGGTGCTCAAATTGGTTCAAGGTTTGCAATTTCTGAAGAATCATCGGCTCATCACGAATTTAAAAAGCTGGTTACTGAATTAGGGGAGGGAGGAACAAAATTATCCCTTAAAAAACTGGCACCTGTAAGGCTCATTAAAAATGAATTCTTTAAGGCGGTGTTTGATGCCGAGCAAAATGGAGCAAGTGCGGAAGAGTTAAACAAATTACTCGGCAGGGGAAGAGCAAAAAAAGGAATGTTTGAAGGAGATATGAAAGAAGGGGAACTGGAAATAGGTCAGGTAGCAAGCCTGATTTCGGAAATAAAACCTGTTAAACAAATAATGACAGATATAATTACTGAGTATAATTCGGTTCGTAAAGAGATGGCTAAAGGAAATAGTTTTGAGTTTTAACGTATCAACTTTCTTGAGAATGCTAAAATTTTATTCAATACTGTCTAACTAATAAAGAAAAGATTTCTCGCTTCGCAACGGAATGCAATGAAGTGAAAGGATCTTTTATAAATCGTTATTTTTTGACCGACGACTGTTGATTTTAACTATTTATTGGTGGAAATATATTCTTTGTTCTTTCATCGATATTAAAATACTGTAACACCATAAATGTGTAGAGGAAAATATACAGAATTGATGATATTACCGTGGATATTCCGATAATTACCCAATACCAGTCGGGAAGAGCCACCGCCGTATTTTCCGTACCGATTATATTTTTTGTAAGCCCCATTACTGATAAAGGAAAAGTAATTATAAAACCTACCAGCCACACAATAATAAATCCGATGATATTGATTAAAAATGTTCCCCACCATTGAGAATTTACCATCATGACCGATCGCTTTAGTGCATGACTAATTCCCTTTTTCTCGAGAAAGAGAATCACAAAGGATAAGGACAGTGTATTGGCAAAATAAATACCGGGTACAAAGCAAAGCATAAATCCAACAATTGTAATAACAAAAAAGATTAAGCCAGTTCCAATTGCCATCAACCCGTTGGAAAAAAACTGCGGTGTAATTTCTGTCAGGTCGAAATCGCTGTTTCCCTTTTTCAAATAGGCATCAATGAAAGTGTAATAGGTTGCAATTAATAAACATTGTACAAAAAGTCCGAATAATGCAAAAAGTAAAACATTGGTATAAAATGGACCAAGATTGGCCAGCAAAGCTTCCGGATCGGCAAAATCAATTTTACTGATTACATTTTTTTGAAGATAAACATGAACTACTGCATAAAGTACAATAAAAGGCAAAACATAAACTGTAATCAGTTTGGTTATAATCTGCTTTTCCTGTTTTAAAAATAAAAATGAATCTGAGAAAATATCACCAACTTCTCTTTTCTTTCTGAATTGAATCTGTTTGTCAGCCATTAAATTTATGAATGGGGATTTTAAAATGTACTTTTTTCAATCTGGTATTTATTTCTTTCCGATGCACTTCGGGAAATCAATTCGCCTAAAAATCCACCTAAAAAGAATTGCGCTCCAATAATCATTGAAGTAAGAGCGATATAAAAATATGGGCTGTTGGTAATAAGGTTTCCTACAATTCCATGTTTAAGTTCTATAATTTTTTGAATCCCCAGCCATATTGAAGCTGCAAATCCAATCAAAATCATAATTACTCCAAGAATACCAAAAAAGTGCATCGGGCGTTTTACAAACCTCGAGATAAAAGTTACCGATAACAAATCCAGTGGTCCACGGACAAATCGTTCCATTCCGAATTTGGTAACGCCATATTTCCGTTCGCTATGAATAACAACCTTTTCTCCAATATTTTTATATCCTGCCCATTTTGCGAGAACCGGAATATAACGGTGCATATCGCCATACACTTCGATACTTTTCACCACGTTTTTACGGTATGCTTTTAATCCACAATTCATATCATGAAGTTTTATACCGGTAATACAACGAACAGTGAAATTGTAAATTTTACTGGGTATATTTTTAGAGAAGACCGGATCGTATCTCTTTTTTTTCCATCCGGAAACCAGATCAAATCCGTCTTCTTTAATCATTTTATATAGCCCCGGTATTTCATCCGGTGAATCTTGCAAGTCGGCATCCATAGTTAACACAACATCACCCTGTGCCACATCGAAACCACAATATAAGGCTGCCGACTTTCCGTAGTTTCTTCTGAATTTAATTCCTTTAACATTGGCATTTTTGTTTTGAATCTGTTCAACTACCTGCCATGAATTATCTTTGCTACCATCGTCTATCATAACAATTTCGTAGGTGAAACTGTTATTTTTCATTACTTTCTCAATCCAGGCTACCAACTCCGGAAGTGATTCTTCTTCGTTAAATAGTGGAATAACTACGGATATATCCATAAAAAAATAAAAATTTATTCGGGAATCTCGTCCTCAGGATTCTTTTTAATAAATATTGCAGTGATTAATGATACTATTGTTCCAATTAATGCACCTCCTAAAATTCCCCAAATTACCATCATTGTCGGAGTTTGGAATTTTGCGGTCATTTCAAGTGCCATTTCCATTTGTTCTTCAGGAACATTTCCTTTTGCCAGCATTTGTTCTTCAGTAAAGAGACGAAGTTGTTCCTGCAAAGAAGGATCTATTACTGTGTACAGCAGATAAGTATAGATACTTGAAATTATTGATGCAAAAACCATCGTAAGTAATCCCGCCAGAAATACTTGTCCGTAAGTAGCAAATCCACCAAGCTCTTTTTTATAGCTGATTTGCCCCCAGATAATACCTGCAAGAATAACAGGATAACTTAAGTACTGGGAAACTTTAGAAAATGGATTTCCGATTACATAAAACACTACAGAAATAAGAATGGTGACAATAGCTAAATAAACACCAGAGAGCATTGTTGATTTCCAGATTGATACTGATTTTTCTTCCATGATAGCTGTTTTTTAGTTAAGGTTCGACAAATATAAATCTATTTTTTATTGAAAGCTTATTTTATTAGGATGTTCTGAAGTTTTAAAAAATAAATGATTTTGACATTTTCTTAAAACAGCATTAAGTTAACAAAAATATTTCATTCGTTTAAAATTGTTTTCTTTTAGATTTAACTCGTATAACTCGCTTCGAATCATTCTTATATATGCAAAACAGAACTAGTTTGTTTAATTAATTAAGTACTGATATTTTACGCAATAAGTACATTTTATAAGTTTTAAATTACATAGTATCCTTTTTTATTTGGTGAAAGATTAAAATTTTCTACTTTTGCGCCCGGGTAAGTCCTGTGCGACCAGCTCCTGCTGAATCCCCCCAGG